>NPIF01002764.1_pt1 | contig 141602 bp, 132 predicted proteins | sample 8637461 | NCBI WGS metagenome assembly NPIF01 (sample SAMN07420641, study PRJNA396082) | bioreactor metagenome | isolation source: sample BR12 brine-fed electro-methanogenic bioreactor BR | place: Japan: Kochi | collected 2016-12-09 | reverse complement strand
GCGAAAGATTCTTTACACTACCCTGGTCTGATCACCACCCGCGTACTGGCTCCCAGCCAGGAGCTTACCGGAGGTGTGCTTCGCCTGGTAATAGTGATGGGGAATGTCGGTGATATCCGGATTGCAGAAGCGAGTAATTAGTCGGCGGCGGGTAGTGGTATTCGATTGGCAGAATAAAAGAATGTGGTGGTGACTATTGACTCTTTCCAGATTAACAAATAGTTGAACACCGACGTTTTATGGCTATTGCGGGACTACCAGGATGAGTGATAAGCGCGATGATGGTTATCGCATTTTAAGCATGCAGCATAAGTCGGGTGTTTTGATCTATGTTTATTTGTTATTGGGCATAAGCCTGCTTCTGATGTCATGTGCAAGACCATTTCAACCAGTAGCTCCCAGTTATACGTTTTGGTCAAAACCTGGCAAGAGTGAATTGGACGTTAAGAAAGCGATGTTAGAATGTGGTAAACCTTCTCCGGATCCTACACTTAATATCTTTGAGCATGCTTTAGAATCGAAAGATTTTGAAGTGATATTAAATGTATCTTTAGCAGCTGACCTATGTATGGAATATAACGGATATACCCATCAGGAGTATACGGTTGAAGAGTATTGCTCTTGGAAGCGTTATAAGCATTTGGCAATCTGCTCAGTCAAATGTACTGGTGATGGCTCCCAGTATAGAACGAAGATTGAATAGTTGGTACTGCAAAATTAGCACGGACTATCAATACTGCCTGGAACACGCTGTTAATCCGCCTGCATGTGATCCAGAGGAATATAAAAATCCCCCGCCAGAATGTTTGCCATAACAAGCCAGTTATAACAGGACTGTCATTAACAAAATATGGAAGGGAATTCAGATGAAAAGAGTTATCGCTGTACCCATCATATCGCTTCTGACAGGCTGTATAACCAAATCAGGTGTATACAAAGTAACGGGTTAAGCGGTTGAACAGCGACAGATTTCGATTGGTATGGTCTGCCGGCTATTCAATATCAGTGAATCCTGCTATCGATACCAGGCCAGGCTTTCGGGTGAGAATGCCCATATAGCGGACTGGTTGCTGCGTTTGATGACTGCTCAACGGACGTGGGGCTCTGTTTTCTGTATCTGCGTAATGTGAAGGGCTTTGGCTACAATCGCAAGCGTGTGTACCGGGTCTACCGGGATTTGGTACTCAACCTAGGTATCAAGCCAAAACGGCGTTTGAGGCGGGATAAACCGGCCGAACTGGCCGTGCCACGCCAGATCAATGCTATGTGGTCAATGGACTTCATGCATGACAAATTGAGCGATGGGCGTGGCTTCCGCACCTTCAATGTGATCGACGACTACAACCGGGAGGGGCTGGGTATTGAAGTGGATTTGTCACTCCCGGCGCTGCGAGTCATCCGGAGCCTGGAGCGGATTATTGAATGGCGAGGAAAACCCAAGGCGATCCGGTGCGACAATGGGCTGGAATATCTCAGTGGCAAGCTGGTGGCATGGGCCAACAAGCAGCGCATCCGGCTCCAATATATTCAGCCAGGCAAGCCGCAACAGAATGCCTATGTGGAACGATTCAATCGGACGGTCAGGCATGAGTGGCTGGATCAACATCTGTTTGAATCTATTGCTCAGGCCCAGGATACAGCAACAAAATGGCTCTGGAACTACAATAACGAACGGCCTAATATGGCACTTGGTGGAATAACCCCGATTCAGAAGTTAACCCGAGCTGCGTCACCTCTACTATTGGTCGTCATTATAAATTGCGGGACTACCCATCGATCGCAGATATTTTTAATCCGCATCTGCTGTACCAGTAATTGCGCCTACTGCCTTTGCGTGTTTCTGCTGCCAAGCAGTTTCCTCCAGTTCTCTACCCAGCAGCAGGCATGGTCGTAGCCAGGCACGATGATGACCTGGGCTGATTCTTCTGACAGTAATCCTGATACGAATTCTTGTGCAATTTGTGGCGGTACGACCTGATCCTTTTCACCGGCGAAATGCCATTGTGGAATGTCTCGCAGCCGGTCTCTGTAATCGGCTGGGTTGAGTGAGCCGGTCAGTGGTGAAATGTTGTGATAAGTGGTCCAGGCGTGATGATCCAGGTTGCCGGCAATCGTCATCAACTGCACCACGTCCTGCCTGGTAGCAGCCAGCAAGGCCGCCACTGCTCCTCCGCCAGAGTAACCTGCCAATACCAGTTCCTTTGCCTTGAAATACGATTTGAGGGCATCCAACGCTTTACTGGATGCGCTGATTACCTCCGGGGCGAAGCGTTGGTTGGTCCAGAAACCCGGGGTGCAATGACTGGACTGGGCATCCATGTACTGACAGGGGCGTGCAAGATAGGCTGCCGGCTCTCCCTTTGGATGCGCCAGGGCCAGCTGCAGGCCGACAGGCGTGAGGGGGGTTGGATCTGTTGAGGGAAGTGAGGGTGTCACCCAGGAAAATCCATCCCCTTCGATGTAGACCGTTAGGCGGTTGCTTTGCCCGGGTGTGGTGGGCAGATAGGTAACAAGATTGAAATCACCTGTGGAAATGGTTTGAGCCTGCCAGCCCTGCTGCTGTGCCAGCATGTCGGAGAAGTGCCGTCTTTCCTCAGGTGAGGGCACGCTGGCGCAGGCTGTAAACAACACTGCCAGCGGCAGAAAAAGTAGTATCAAGGGGCGGCGCATGTGATCTGTCTATTACTCGTTTTAACCCGTCATTAAACAAGACCGGCGCAGGTTGTCACCGGTCATGTTTAATAGTGGGGAGTATTATAGCGCCCAGAGAAACTTGATAGACGCCGTATGGTTCAGTAAATCGTTTCGATACTCAGCATCGTAGCGGGCGGTCACTTCCATGCCGTTTCGGTTGTAGGTACTCAGACCCAGGCCGGCGCGGACGAGCCATGGACTGGGATCAATGCCATAGGTGACAAATGAAGCGCCCGGTGCACCGGCAAAGGCGGCGGTGATCGAAGCCTGGTCGGATAAGGTATCATAACCCACACCGAGACTGGCATTCAGGTTGGTCGAGTTGTTCAGCTGGTGCACGATCTTGCCATCCACGCCAAGGATGAGTTGATCTGTGTGACGACTGTTAACGCTCAGATTGAGCGCGCCAGCGCCAGTCTCGTTATAGGACTCATCCCTGATCCAGGTGTAGTCTGCACGCAGCGAAGGAATGAACTCTGTGCGGTCATTGAGTGGCAGGGTGCGGGCTACTCCAACACCGGCATGGGCTGTCCAGCTGTCGTAACTGGCACTGGCCACTGCGGAAGCGAAAGTGATGTGCCGTATGCCTTTATTTTTGTTCTGGCCAGCGTCAATCTGAAAATTCACTTCGGTATTGGCGTCCAGACTATGGCTGCCGTAGCCGATCAACTGATAAACACGCATATCCGAGCTTTGTGGTGCACCAGTGGAATTGCTCTCGATGTTGCTGTTGGCATAGGCGAACGCCATACCGAGGCGGGTGGTGCTGGAGAGACTGCCATCCATACCCAGAGCCAGTCCCCAGGTCTTGGCATCAAAGCCGGATGTCCGGTTACGGTCGTTCTGGTCTGCCCAGCTGCCGAAAGGCTTCATCCAGAACGATTTGTCGCCAAGGAAATCGTCGCCCGAGGAGAGTCCCCGGTTGGATTCAATGCGGGCCTGAATAATCCGATTGATGCCCGACAAGGTATTGCTCACCGCAATCTGGGACCCACCTGTGAGAAGCGGCAGGGTCTGGCTGGCTGCCCTGGATACCTCCGCACCGGTTCCACTGAACAGGCTCAGCAGGCCCGGTGTGGCGTCGATGACCGCTGCCGCACCGTAGGCAGGGACATTGTTTTGCAGGCGGGCCGAATTGAGAACACTGGTCATTGGGGGGGGCGGTTCACCACCTACTCCGACCGGGTCGCCGTAAACAAAGAAATCGACCGGAAGCGAAACAGCAGCGCCCGCAGAATATGAGGTGATTACCACGTAGTAATCTGTCGAGGCCGTCAGATTCTGGGTCATTTTTGGGCATAAAAAGGAAGCCTCGCTGCACGTCCCCATGGCCACGCCCCCGGCACCTAATCCGTCACTATCGTCATTGAGGGCAATCGCGTTGGTGCCTGGCGCTGTGGAATCATAAGCGCCTTGGTAGAGAATCAGTACAGTATCTGTAGGGGAGGAAGACATACCAAACGTGTAGGAGCCTGTCGTCGAAGGGGTGAATAACTGGGCGGCGTAGTTGAAAGTGAATCCGTCGCCAGTGAGCTGGCTGAGATTCGTAAGTGTATTACTGCCTATTGAGAAGGTGCCGCTTGAAACACCGGCCACTCCTGGAGACAGGGTAAATTGGGTCAGTGTGGCGGCAGGCAGAGTATTGGTACTGCTTATAAGGATAGTGAAGGCAATACATTCAGTAATTTTCTTTATTCTCAACTTCTTTATTCCATTTACTGATTAAAGGATAGGTATGGATTTGTTTTCTGGCAGTACCGCTGAAGTGACCACTATCAAGTACAAACCCCGGGGCGCACTCATTGCGTAACTTGAGCTATGTACCGATTCTGTCACCTGTTCGTTTTTTATGAAATTAAGCAGGTAGGGTCAGAGCCCAAATTTGTACGTTACTTCAAGCGTGGGGGTCGAATATAACGTAACTAATGGTTGTTACACTAGGGTTTGGTTGGCCAATTGTGAAGGCCGTATCGTGTATTTTTTTGAGTTGGGATAATGGTTCGTGGGATAGGTATTCATTAAGTGAGTAGCCTGGCTATTATTCAGTATTCAATCTACCCTTCTCGGCAGATATATATTCGCTTCGGTTGTTTTAATTAATCACTGTAGCGCTTCGCATCAGGCCGGGGTGTCTTTGATGTTTTGGATGGCTACGGCTTGTATCACGATGCGAGTCAGTTGCATCAACCCGGTTTACTGTAAGTGGTAATCGCTGCTGATATTGAGGTGCTCAATTTAAGCAGGGCAGCAAGAGGTTAGCGGGTCCATGGGCGATATCCACCGTCGACACAGGCTGCCAGAGGTGTTGTAGTTAATGTACTTATCTGGACCGGATCACTTTGCTGCTGTCTTATCGCCTGGTGAAGTTAAAGAGTAATCGACCAATCCGCCGGTTAAAACGGCACTCCCGGATTCCCAGCCTGGCCAGCTTGAAGAGAAGATGATTCTTGTCAGGTCTCTCTGGCCATCCGGTATATTTCCCGTGTAGCGAGAATTAAAATGGTTTTGTATGGCGTGGGCGATGATCCGGCGTTTGGTCGTATCAGGTGCAACCAATGGGTTGAGCAGATTTTGATTGATTATTGTCAGTAAGTGTCGGGTTAATTGTTGGGGCGCATTTGCTTAGAGATTATAATTAATGCAGGTACCAATTAACTTTTTATCTGATGCAAATATACAAATCATTTCTGCATCGGGAGTAATATGCGAGGGATTGATTGAGAGTCGATTTAAATCGGCTCTTAAGTTTTTATATGCGCTCAATTTATCCTGCATGATCGTTACAAGGGAGTGTGAGTATTTGCTGGAGTGACACTGTTTAAAGAATGGTAATCCCGAAATAGCTTACTTATAGGAATAACCTATGCCTCAATGCCACATTCTCCTTATCGATGATGACACCAATCTGCTCCAGGTATTGATGGAGCAACTCCAGAAGCAGGATTATCACGTTACCACAGAAACTACTGCTGAAGGGGGGTTAAAGAGAGCGCAGAGTGAACCGTTTGATTGTATCTGCCTTGACCTGGACCTGCCCGACGGTAGTGGGATCGATGTGTGTTACAACCTGAGGCAGGGTGGATTGAATACCCCCATCATCATGTTGACCGCTTCCGACTCCGATGACGCCACCATCCGCGGACTCGAGGCCGGTGCAAGTGACTACATTACCAAGCCGTTTCGTTTCAGTCTTTTACTGGCCCGGTTGCGCGCCCAGATTCGCCAGCACCATCAGTATGATGATGTTGCAATTAATTTGGGCGCTTACACGTTTCGTCCGGCGGATAAATACCTGTCAGATATCGAGGGCAGACGTATACGCCTGACCGATAAGGAGGTCTCCATCCTGAAGCATCTTTGTCGCAAAGAGGGTGTGGTCAGTCGTGAGGAGTTGATGGACATTGTATGGGGATTTAATTCTGAAATATCCACCCATACGCTGGAAACCCATATTTATCGACTGCGACAAAAAATAGAGCCGTTGGACGGTGGACGTCAGATGTTGATAACAGAGCCCGGTGGTTATCGGCTGGATGGTGGTGGAACCCCCCTGCCAAGTCGAGCCTGAGTGATCTCACGCGTATCTATCTTTATCAATCCCAATCCTTACGCCAGCCTCTGTTGATCGTTGGCAATACAACGGACCCGTGTGGGGCATGTCATATGGTGGCTACATATCTCATCGCAATGTTACCCGTTAATAGGTATGCGGTTTCAAATACTGGTCAAGGCCGGGAGGTAGCAGGGTAATGACGGAGCTGTCAGTAAAACGCGCTCACCTGCTGGATAATAGTCTGTCGGCCCGCGTTATCGTCTATTCACTATTGGTGACGGTACTGGTGACTTCACTGATGTCGATCCCGCTTGTTGCGCACTATAGTGAGAACTGGCTGAAGGAGCGGGTGGCTGCCTCTTATCTCATCTCCCTTGCAAGCGGCGTATTTTCCGATGAGTCTGTTAGTCCGGATCTGCAAAAACAGTTGCTAAGGCAGGCCAGTGTACAGGGTATAACGGTGGTTAAAACAGATGGCAGTACCCTTATGCTCGGGCCGGAAATGCCGTTGACGCATGACTATTATTACGACTTGCGCCAGTCATCTATTCATACCATGTTGCACCTGTTAATCAGGGTAAACAGCAGTCCCGGTAAGAAAGTTATTCATATTACCGATAATGCACCGGGTAAAGAGTCGGTCCTGGTGGAAATCGATGTGGGCTGTCATGATCTCTTTGAACAGGCGAAAGAAGGCACCAAGCGGGCGCTGGGCACTGCCCTGTTTACGGCCCTGTTAATGTCCATTTTCTTCTATGTCTTTCTTCAGATTACTGTCGGGTTCCCCCTGCAGCGTCTCACGAACGGCATACTTGCCTTTCGATCTAATCCAAACAATGTTTGCCAGGCGGCGCTTCCCAGCGGTCGGATTGATGAAATCGGTATAGCGGAAGAGGCGTTTCAACAAATGCAGAACGATATTCGGAGTGCGTTAGCGCTTCGAGCGCGGCTGGCTGCTATCGGTATGGCGGTTACTAAAATTCAGCATGATTTGAGGGGCTCCCTGTCATCGGCGATGGTGGTTTCGGATGCCCTAGAAACCAGCCATGATCCTGAAGTTCGCCGGGTATTGCCTGGCCTGATAGGCGCAATTGATCGGGCAGTAGAGCTGTGCAGAAGCTCGATTAATTATGCTAAGGAGGGCTCCCTTAAACTTCAGATGGAAAGGTTCAGCTTGTCAGATCTGATTGACGATTCGTTCGAAGAGTGCTGTTCAATGCGCCAGGGCGAGTTGGTCAATCTGATTCCTGCAGGGCTTCCGATCGTAGCTGACCGGATTCATCTATGCCGGGCGATCGGTAACCTGGTGAAAAATGCATTGGAAGCGGAGGCCGATAAGATCGTCATATCGGCGGTGATCAAAGAAGATATGATCGAAATGGATGTCACTGATAACGGTACTGGTATACCGGACAAGGTAAAACAACAGCTATTCAGACCCTTCATGTCGTCTACGAAAATAGGCAATTCGGGATTGGGTCTGTCTATTGCGAATGATGTGGTGCTGGCCCACGGCGGGAGTATTTCAATTGTTACATCGGAACCGGGCCGGACTGTATTCAGTGTCCGTCTGCCGGCTCCGATGGATGCCTGAGTCTTTTATTGTTTTCCAGTAGTTGGCGTGGAGAAATCGGGTTTCAGCTGTGAACTATTGGGCTCGTTACTCGATTCTATCTCCTCAATAAGCATCAGATAACGATTGTTTGCGGAGTGCATTGCATCGATAACCAGGCAGATCACTATCTCAGTCATGAGATAAAAGATGAGTAATACCCAATCTTCCGTTACAAACTCAGCGATGGGATGCGGAAAGAAATAAACTGAAGCCAGTATGCCGCCGAAAGCTGCCACCATCAGGCCTGGACCCAGTCCCCCAATCAGTGCTGCCAGAGCAGTGGCAGGAAAGAAGGTGATAAAGGGGGCGGTGGCTGTTGTCTGAGAGGTGATAATCAGTCGCAGAATGACTGCGCCGATCACAAAGATAAATCCAATTAAATAGTGATTCAGGCTACCGAGCGACTGTTTTCGTCTGATTCCAAGCAGCGGATACTGCATAAAAATACTCCACACTTAATATATGTTGTCCTGCCTAGGACTAAAAAGCCTGAAAGCCGGCCAGGCTGATAGAGCGAAACTGAGGTAAATTACTGAAGTCACCTGCGATGTGTGGCAAACCTTATCTTACCATAGTATTGGGTTTTAATGGCTGAGTAGCATATCCAGGCATCGCTGTGAGACCGCAGGTGCCTATACATGATCCAGGCTGAAAGCTGTGCCATTGGTCATTCTTGTGAAACAGTTAACGCGTCGCTATCTCAGTGGATAAAATACTGGGTTCGTGTTGCATCTCCATGATAGGGCCGGCAACAGCGCTTGCTGGATGAAAGCCAATAACGGGAGCCGGTGAGCGCATTCGCCAGCTGTTACGCTGATGGCCGCTGATGGGTGCAACCTTTTAAACCCAAAGGGTAATCTGGTGCCTGATGTTAAAGCATCCCGATAGTCTCTTCTAGTCTAGAATCCTGTGCCCACAAACAGATTAAAATTGCATCACAATATTCTAATTGCCATACACCTTAATTACACATTTGAGTTGGTTGCTGCTCCATGATGGCAACTGCTCAACCGGGCAGGCATCCTTACCATGCTTAAGCGGCTTTCCAGAAGGTATTGGCAACAAACACCATGATCGACGGGCACTGATTCCTTATAAAGATAGCTGTCCACCCCGTTGCTGTTCGCCCTACTCAACACGCACCTTTTTGGTGCCTTACCCGTAACGCCCATTTTACTGGTCGCTCTCACCATGAGCAGCTATTTCACATTGCCCGCAGCATCCAAAGAACCAAGGACCAAGGCGGGTGCATGGTAACAGAAAGTTGCTCAGTTCCCTATAGTGATTGAGGTCACAGAATGGCTATGGCGCTCAAAGCACCACAATAATTGTTTGGAAAATATCTCCAGACAATATCTCCGGTTAACGTCTTCCCTGACCAGGGGAGGTGGTTGTTCATCCACTGATCATCATACCGGTGCGCACTGTTCAATCGGCTTTACGTCCCGGCTTCTCCCAGATTCATACAACTGATCACTTGTGATTAATACCCACCGTTTAGCTCAGAAAATTCACAAAGTCGTGAGCTCACGGGTTTGTGAATAGCCATATGGGTAATGGGGGATCAGACTATGCCCGTAGTTTCTGAAAGGTTTTAGTTGAATTGTTAATTGTTAGATATGCACCGGTTCAGTTCTGAAGGTTTGGGATTGTTATTGGTTGTTTACATGATCGGATACGGGCGGAATTGAAAGATTACGCGTGGACAAAAATGTGACCTTGGGAGATTTTTTGATGAACAAGTTCGGTTCAACACGTCGCGGTTTTCTAAAGACCATGGGGCAGGTGTCCATCGGTATGTTAGCGAGTGGTTCCGTAGTAATGCGGACGCTGGCGCAGACCAAAGACCCAATGATGCAACATGAATATTCCGGGTGGGAAAATTATCACCGCGAACAGTGGTCGTGGGATAAGAAAACACGCGGAACACACCTTGTCAATTGTACCGGCTCTTGCCCGCATTTCGTATACACCAGGAATGGTGTTGTCATGCGTGAAGAGCAGTCCAAAGATATACCGAAGCTAAGCGGAGTACCCGAGTATAATCCGCGCGGCTGTAACAAGGGTGAGTGTGCTGTTGATTATCAATATGGCCCGCATCGTATCAAGTACCCGCTGATTCGTGTCGGTGAGCGTGGTGAGGGTAAATGGCGGCGTGTGTCTTGGGATGAGGCACTGGAATATGTTGCCAACGGTATCGTAGACACGATTAAAGACCATGCTTCGGACTGTATCAGTGTGTTCACGCCCGTGCCGGCGGTAGCGCCGGTCTCCTTCGCAGCCGGCCATCGCTTCGCTTCCCTGATTGGTGGCCATACGCATACTTTCTTTGACTGGTACGGGGATCACCCGACAGGTCAGACCCAGGTGCAGGGTCTGCAGGGCGACACCTGCGAAACGGCGGACTGGTTTAACGGTCGCACGATTCTGATGTGGGGCGCCAACAGCGCACAGACCCGAATCCCGGATGCCCATTTCCTCCAGGAGGCGGTGCTGAATGGCAGTAAAATGTATGTCATCTCGCCGGACTTCAATGCGACTGCCACTAAGGCGGATGTGTTTGTTCCGATCAAACCGGGTACCGATGCCGCTCTAGCGATGGGCATGGTAAACGTGATCGTCAATGAAAATCTCCATGACATTGAAAACCTGAAAGAGCAAACCGATTTGCCATTCCTGGTTCGTGCAGACACCAAAATGTATCTGCGTGAATCGGACATGGTCGAAGGTGGCTCGGACGAGAAATTCTATACCTGGGATACGAAGACCAAAAAACCTGTCCTGATGAAGGGCAGCTGGGGCGACGATCCTGAAAAGAAAGCCAAAATTCAACCGGGATTTATGGGTCGGAACACTTTCGTATTCCCGGATGGCTATCTGGACCTCGGCGACCTGGATCCGGCACTGGAAGGGACATATAAGGTAAAACTGGCTAATGGTGAGAAGGTCAAAGTTCAGCCGGTATTTGAAGTCTATAAGCCAAAACTGAAAGACTACACGCCGGAGAAAGTGTCCAAGATCACCGGTGTGGCGCCCAGCGTTATCACCCAGATGGCACGTGATTTTGCCAAGAACAAACCCTCCATGATCATTACCGGTGGCGGTACTAACCACTGGTATTGGAGTGACACCGTACTGCGTTCCTTTATCCTGCTGTGTGCAATGACCGGTAACGAAGGTTACAACGGCACCGGGGTTAACCACTATGTCGGCCAATGGAAGCCGACGCCGCTTCTGGGTGTGGTCAAGCTCTCCTTCCCGCATAGCCCGAAAAAGCATCGTTTCTGCCAGACCACGCTCTGGACCTACTATCACGGTAACGTTTATGACGCCATGGAGAACGAGAACATCGATACGGCGAAGTATCTCCGTGAGTCCCTGGAGACGGGACAGATGCCACTCTATCCCCAGAATGGTCGTGATCCCAAGGTGTTCATCTGCTATCGAGGCAACTGGCTCAACAACGCCAAGGGTCTTGACTATGTGCTGCGCAACTTGTGGCCCAAGATGAATCTGACCGTCGACATGAACTTCCGTATGGACTCGACCGCGCTCTATTCGGACGTGGTGTTGCCCAGTGCTCACTGGTATGAGAAGACCGATCTGAGTATGACTGAGGAGCACTCCTTTATTCATATGACCGAGCCGGCTATTGAGCCGATGTGGGAATCTAAACCTGACTGGGAAATTTTTGCCCTGCTGTCCAAGAAAGTGGGCGAGGTGGCAAAGAAGAAAGGGTTCACCCGGTATTTTGATGACAAGTTCAATATCGCGCGTGATCTCACCAAGCTCTATGACCAGCAGACCGCCGGTGGCAAGCTAGAGACCGACGTTCAAGCCTGTCAGTTCATTCTTGACAATGCACCACAGACCGAAGGCATCACCCTGGAGCAGATTCGGAAAGAAGGGCCGCAACGCTTCAAGAGCAACTGGACTTCACCCATGAAGGAAGGGGTTCCCTATACCCCACTGCAAAACTTCATCCTCAAGAAGAAGCCCTGGCCGACACTGACCGGACGGGAGCAGTTCTATATCGACCATCCGACCTTCTTCGAGCTGGGTGTGGAACTTCCGGTCTACAAGGCACCGGTGGACGCGGACCGCTATCCGCTCCGGTTCAATACGCCGCACAGTCGTTACGGCATTCACTCGACCTGGAAGGACAACATCCTGCAGCTTCGTCTGCAGCGTGGTGGTCCCTCTTGTGAAATATCTCCGGCCGACGCGAAGGCGCGTGGTATCCGGGATAACGACTGGGTCGAAGTGTTCAATGACCATGGCAAAGTGATTGTCAGGTGCAAGATCCGGAATGGTGAACAGTCGGGTCGCGTGAGTATGCATCATGAGCCGGAACTGTATATGGACATGCTTGGCGAAGGCAGCTCTCAGAGTCCACTGCCCGTGCGCATCAATCCAACCGCACTGGTCGGCAACTATGGGCACCTGAAGTTCAAACCCAATTACTACGGACCGGGTGGCGTGCAGCGTGATGCGCGAGTCGAAGTGCGTCGCTATACAGGTTCGGTCACCGTCTGAAATCTGTATGAATGTGCAATATACGGTTCTCAGCACCTGGTGCTGACCCTGTAAGAGGAATATTAATCATGTCGAATAAGATGTTAACAATCCCGAAACGCCAGCTGACCTACGTTGTAGATCTGAACAAATGTATCGGCTGTCAGACCTGTACCGTGGCCTGTAAGAAACTCTGGACCACGGCGCCCGGACAGGAATTCATGTACTGGCGTAATGTGGAGACGACGCCCGGTCTGGGTTACCCGAGGAACTGGCAGGCCAAGGGCGGCGGTTTCAAGGATGGCGTCCTGCAGAAAGATGGTCACAAGCCCACACTGGACGAATATGGTGTTCCGTTTGAGTACGACTATGCAGCACGGCTGTTCGAAGGCAAAAAGGGTCGGGTCAAACCGAGCCCGGAGCCACGTTGGGCGCCTAACTGGGACGAAGAGCAGGGTGTCGGAGAGTATCCGAACAACATGTTCCAGTACCTGCCGCGCATGTGTAACCACTGCGAGAACCCGGCATGCCTGGAGTCCTGCCCGAATGATGCTATCTACAAACGGGCCGAAGATGGCCTGAATATTGTCAACCTGGACAAATGTAAAGGTCGGCAGGAGTGCATCAAGGCGTGCCCCTACGGCAAGGTCTACTTCAACGGCACTGAGCAGAAGGCCAACAAGTGCATTGGCTGTTATCCGAGAATCGAGAAAGGCGTAGCGCCTGCGTGTGTTGCACAGTGTGTCGGTCGCGCAATGCATGTTGGCTTCATCGATGACACGGCCAGCTCTGTCTACAAGCTCGCCAAAGTATGGAAGGTTGCATTACCCATGCACCCGGAGTTTGGCACCAAGCCGAACGTTCTGTACATCCCACCCTTCGTCGGTCCATTAAAGGAAGATAAAAATGGCAATATGCTGATGACGCAGAAAATGCCACTGGAAGTCCTGCAGGGACTGTTCGGTCCAGAGGTAGGTGGTGTGCTGGATCTTCTGAAGGCCGAGCGTCAGAAGAAGATGATGGGGCAGGAGTCGAAGCTCATGGACACCATGATTGGTGAACTGAGCGCTTCAATGATGATCTCTCCGTTAACCTGATGGCAAACCAGGGGTGGGGAGCTGATCCCCACCCCGATTTGTTGCTGCCATCCCATCAAGGGGCTTAAAAATGTCAATTAATTATCGTCGATCATTTCTGATCTCCATCCTGGTACTGCTCGGGCTGGGTGGCTATGCCGGATTGCTCTCTGCAGCTGATGCCACTGCGACCTACGAGGGTAAGGAAGTATGCACCAAGTGCCACGATCTGCAGGGAGAAACCTTCGCGGAGACCGTACATGCCAAGGCATTTGATTCACTCAAACCCAATGTAAAAAGCGAAGCCAAAAAATTGGCCCAGCTTGATCCTCCCAAGGATTACACAAAGGATTCAAACTGCGTCGGATGTCACACAACCGGGTATGGCGAACCGGGTGGTTACAGCGCCGATCTGCCGGGTGGGCTGCGAAAGGCATTAGAGGGTGTCACTTGCGAAGCCTGTCACGGTGCCGGAAGTGTGTTCCGTGAACAACATGGCGAGGCCGAAAACACACTCCGGCGTGAAGGAGAATACACCGACCGAAAAGTATTGATAGCGGCTGGTCAGAATTATGACTACGAAGCCAAGTGTGTAGCCTGCCACCTGAATTATGAAGGGTCCACCTATGAAAAGGCGCATCCTCCATTCACCCCATTCACGCCTGCACTGGGAGACAAATATAAATTTGATTATATGAAATCCGTCCTGCATGGAGATGAAAGTGAAATAAAACCAATTCACGAACACTTCAAGTTGTTAGGTGTATTCACTGGAGAGGCGCCCGCTATTCGGGAAGAGCTCCAGGAGAACGCGATAGATCCGGATGAATATTAACCGGAAAGACATATTCACAATGGCAAGGATTAAGGGGTAACTGTAATGAACGAATCAGTCAGCAAGCGGGATGAAGGACGCTCAAAGATGTACGGGATGATGGCACTGGGGTTCACCTACCCGGATGCCAACCTGCATGAGTTCTGGGCAGAAGGGGAGTTTGTTAAGCACCTCGGTGAGGCGGTGGATGAAGCTGTACCAGAATTGCTGGAAAACTTCCAGACCACCATTGCGCCCAATCTTAACGTTACAGAGGAATTTCAGGATTTTGAAGCGCAGTATCTTACCGCGTTTGAAACGGATCTGCCGAAACGCAGCGTATCCCTTTACGAGGGGAGTTATGTACGCACTGGTGGCAAGGCCGACCTGTTACTGGAGCTGAAGGATTTCTACAGTAACTTTGGTCTGGAGGTGAATGAAGAGCTTCATGAACTGGAAGACCGTATCACCGCCGAACTGGAATTCATGCAATTCCTTACTTTAAAGCAGTGCCAGAGTGGCATTGACAAAACACCCTACATTCTCGCGCAGCGCGATTTTCTTCAACGTCACCTGGCACCGTGGATGCCCCATCTGCAGAAAGAGGTTCGTAGAAGAAAAATTGGTGATTTTTACACGGCATTGACTGACTTGATGGCGGAGTACATTGAGATGGACATGGCCTATCTTAACGACACGTTCGTGGACATTACCAAAGAGATATCGGTCCAGTAGCAAAGGTCTAATTTCTGGTCGAGCGTGGTGGGCGTCGAAGGAAACAAACTGAAATGAAACGATTAAGCAAACCGATAAAGCTGGGTTGGTTGGGGAGTATCACGATATTCGGAGCGACGGCTTTTTTTATCGTGGGGATTATATTCTGGGGTGGCTTTAATACAGCCATGGAAGCGACGAATTCCCTGGAGTTCTGTATCAGCTGTCACGAGATGGAAGAGACCGTCTACAAGGAGTACACCCAGACTGTCCACTACGCTAACAGAACCGGCGTTAGAGCTATCTGCTCGGACTGCCATGTGCCCAAAGACTGGGTGCATAAGATCGTCCGGAAAGTACAGGCCAGTGGAGAAATTTACCACAAGCTGATGGGCACCATAGACACGCCCGAGAAGTTTGAGGAGCGGCGATTACATCTGGCTAACCGGGTGTGGGCAACCATGAAGTCAACAGACTCTCGGGAGTGCCGTAATTGCCATAGCTGGGAAGCCATGTCTTCTGATGCCCAGAAATCAACCGCCAAACGCCGTCATCGCAAGGCGCTCAAAAACGGTGAGACATGCATTGATTGTCATAAGGGTATCGCCCACAAGGATATTTCTAAGTTGTACGACCCGGAAGCCATCGTCGAATAGTTATCTGCGAATTCAGCCGGCACGCGGTGACAAGGACGGTTATTAACGGCTGGCTAAAGGCTAATGAAACGCTGATTGATACACAATGAAGTAACTAACTGGAGATATACGCATGAAAAAAGTATTTACTAGAAGTGTTATGGGTATTTTGCTCGGTATGATGGCTGCTGCGCCAGCCGTCCAGGCCGCCGACATGGGTATGAAGCCCATGATGGTGGAACGTACGAAAATCCTGAAGGAAGCCGGCGTATTTGGTGCGTTTAACGCTTACAAGGTCACTGCTGATTGGGCCAAGCTTTCTGCCGATATGCGCATGAAAGCGGTTGGAGAAGTGACTTCGTTGATCAAAAAGTACGAAGGCAAGGTGCTGGTTGATATGTACCTGACACGTGGACTGGAAGCCAAGTCGGATTTCCTTATTCGTCTTCATGCCTATGATTTGATCAGCGATCAGGATTTCATGGTCGATTTTGCGGCCACCACCCTGGGTCGCTACTCGATGCCAACCGAGACCCTGGTCGGTGTCACCAAGTCGCTTAACTATATTGACAAGAAGCAGTCTCCTTCGCTGAACGCCGGTCTCAAGTCAGCCACCTACAGTGCAGCGCCTCCCCGTTACTTCCTGGTGGTTCCGGTGAAGAAAAGTGCCGAATGGTGGAATATGACCCAACAGGAGCGGCTGGCAAAGATGGAGGAGCATACTGCCCCGACACTGGCCTACCTGGTTAATGTGAAACGTAAGCTCTATCACTCCACCGGAATAGATGATACTGATTTCATCACCTACTTCGAAACCGATGACCTGAAAGCGTTTAACAACCTGATGATCTCCCTGGCATCCGTGCCGGAGAACCTGTATCAACCCCGCTGGGGCAGTCCGCTGATTCTCGGCACCATCCATACACCGGAAGATGTGGTAAAAGCATTGGCAAAGTAAACGGCATATTAGGCCGTCCCGTAAACACTCCATCTGTCTATGCCATGCCAGGGGCAGATGGAGTGTTCTTTTTCAAGACCGTATGTCTGGCGGAGTGAGATCAGTCGACAGGTATACCCGATATGGGCGAATAGCAGGGCAATAGTCAGTCAGGAGTACAGGGCGTCAATAGATAGACCGAAGTAAAAACATATCACCGTGGATTAATGGGAATTACTTATGGCTATGGGATTGGTTGATAATTTTCAACGTAAAATAACGTATCTTCGGCTCTCGTTGACCGATAGGTGTGATCTGCGGTGTTTCTACTGCATGCCGAAAACTTTTACCGACTATGAAAATCCAGCTGACTGGTTATTGCCAGCCGAGTTGGAGCGCGTGGTGAAGGCGTTCAGCAAACTGGGTGTCCGACGGGTAAGGCTTACCGGTGGGGAGCCCTTGCTGCGACGGGATATACAGGATGTGGTTCAACGCATAGCCGCCATCCCCGAGATCGATGACATATCGCTGAGTAGCAACGGCGTTCGGCTGGCCTCAGTTGCCGATCCGCTACATCTGGCCGGGGTGGCACGCCTGAATATCAGCCTGGATACCCTGCGTCCGGATCGGTTTAAGGCCATTACCGGTGGTGGTCACCTGGAACGGGTGCTGTGTGGCTTGAAGGCGGCTCAGGCCGCCGGTTTTGAACCCATTAAAATAAACATGGTGGTACTGCGCGGCGTGAATGATGACGAAGTGACCGATATGGTTAACTTCTGCCTGGAAAACAATTTCACCTTGCGATTTATAGAGGCAATGCCAGTCGGTTCCACCGGACGTTCAGCCGTGTCTCACTACGTGGACCTGGCGGAAGTCGAGCAACGGCTTGCAGAGCGTTACACATTGGAACCGGCGGTCATGGATGGTGGTGGCCCGGCCCGTTATGTTCGGGTGGCGGGGACGGCACTCCGTATCGGTTTTATCACGCCGATGTCGCAACACTTCTGCGCCACCTGCAACCGGGTTCGGCTGGGCGTGGATGGCACCCTTTATCCCTGCCTGGGTGAACAATATAGTACCCCGATCCGGCCGTTGCTGCGGAATGATTGCAGTGACAAGGCGCTAAGCGAGGCACTGTGCCGGGCCGTCTGCATGAAGCCGGAACGCCATACATTCAATGAAGCACCGGCCAAGGTGGTCAGGTTCATGTCCCAGACTGGCGGATAGGCGTGCGTTCTGCCGTGAGACTCACTGCCCTTTCGTTCAATAATCCGGTTATTCGGTCCAGCTATTAACTGGAATAACGCCATAACCGGGTTGCTTAACCCCTTCGACAAGATGCCTGTTTATGGTGTCTGTAACCTCGCTCATTGATAAAAGCGATTATTAAAGATCACACAATTAATTATACCTGCCCGACATTCCCGCCTAGACTCTTCTTCAAGCAGGGACTGATTCAGTCCTTCCAGATATCCCCAGGATGGGGCCTTCCATGCCACAGGAGCATGCCGATATGCAGGCAAATGAGAATCAAAGCAGCTGTCCGTTCCACCATGCAGCGGGTGGTGGTACTTCCAACAATGAATGGTGGCCTGACCAGCTGCGACTGGATATTCTTCGCCAGCATTCATCTGAATCCAATCCGATGGGTGAGGGGTTCAACTACGCGGAGGCGTTCAAGAGCCTCGATCTTGAAGCAGTGAAACAGGATCTGCGCGCGCTGATGACCCAGTCCCAGGAGTGGTGGCCGGCTGATTTCGGCCATTACGGGCCCTTCTTCATACGCATGGCCTGGCACAGTGCCGGGACCTATCGGACCAGCGACGGTCGTGGTGGCGCTGGCACCGGTAACCAGCGTTTTGCGCCGGTCAACAGCTGGCCGGATAACGTCAACCTGGACAAGGCACGCCGGCTGATCTGGCCGATCAAGCAGAAGTATGGCCGGAAGATCTCCTGGGCTGACCTGATCATCCTGACCGGAAACGTGGCGCTGGAGTCCATGGGATTCAAAACCTTTGGCTTTGCCGGTGGCCGTGAGGATATCTGGGAACCGGAAAAGGATATCTACTGGGGGGCTGAGAAAGAGTGGCTGGCGGACCAGCGTTATACCGGTGAGCACGAGGAGCTGGAAGATACCCTCGCAGCCGTTCAGATGGGGCTGATTTACGTCAACCCGGAGGGGCCCAATGGCAACCCGGACCCGCTGGCCGCGGCGAAAGATATCCGGGACACCTTCGCCCGCATGGCCATGAATGACGAGGAGACGGTGGCACTCATCGCGGGTGGTCATACTTTTGGTAAAACCCACGGCGCCGGCTATGCGGCACTGGTTGGTCCCGAGCCCGAAGCGGCGGCCATGGAAGAGCAGGGGCTGGGCTGGAAGAGCAGTCACGGTTCGGGCAAAGCGGGGGATACCATCTCCAGTGGACTGGAAGTGACCTGGACCACCACGCCCACCCAGTGGAGTAACAACTTCTTCTGGAACCTGTTCGGCTACGACTGGGAATTGACCAAGAGCCCGGCCGGCGCCCACCAGTGGATTCCGAAGCACGGTGCGGGTGCCAACTCTGTGCCGGACGCCCACGACCCATCCCGGCGCACCGTGCCGGCCATGTTGACCACCGACCTGGCGCTGCGGTTTGATCCGGCGTATGAGAAAATATCCCGCCGTTTCCATGAGCATCCGGACGAGTTTGCCGAGGCGTTTGCCCGCGCCTGGTTCAAGCTGACCCACAGGGATATGGGGCCGCGTTCGCGCTACCTCGGTCCGGAAGTGCCTGCGGAAGAGCTGATCTGGCAGGATCCCATCCCGGCTGTTAATCACGAGTTGATCGATGATGCCGACATCGCCAGCCTAAAAAGAGCCGTTCTCGATTCGGGGTTGTCAATTGGTGAATTGGTATCCACCGCCTGGGCATCGGCTTCCACTTTCCGCGGTTCCGATATGCGGGGTGGGGCAAACGGGGGACGGATTCGCCTGGCACCACAGAAAGATTGGGAAGTCAATCAGCCGGATCAACTGGAGAAAGTGTTGAACGTCCTGGACACTATCCAGGGTGATTTCAATAGACCGGTCTCCATGGCGGACCTGATTGTGCTGGCCGGTTGTGCGGCTGTTGAACAGGCGGCACGGAATGCCGGGCACGACGTAACGGTCCCATTCACCCCGGGCCGTATGGACGCCTCACAGGAGCAGACCGATGTGGAATCCTTCGCCGTACTTGAACCCATCGCCGATGGCTTTCGTAACTACCAGAACGCCCGGTACAACGACTCCGCTGAAGCACTGCTGGTGGACAGGGCGCAGTTACTGACCCTGACAGCGCCCGAGATGACCGTGCTGGTGGGTGGCCTGCGTGTGCTCAATAGCAACTTCAATCAGACACCCCACGGTGTCTTTACCGACCGACCGGAGACCTTGAGCAACGACTTCTTTGTCAACCTGCTGGACATGGCGACCAGTTGGAAGGCGAGTCGTGAGGATGCCGCTCTGTTTGAAGGCCGTAATCGCAAGAGCGGTGAAACGACATGGAGCGGTACCCGGGTTGACCTGGTCTTTGGTTCAACCTCCGAGCTGAGAGCCCTGGCCGAAGTCTATGCAGCGGCGGATGCTCAGGAGCGCTTTGTGGGTGACTTTATCAAGGCCTGGAACAAGGTGATGAACCTGGACCGTTTTGACCTTCATTAATCCTGTCGGCTTGGCGTGAACAGGGACGGCGTTTCGGGGTAATCCGAAGCGCCGTTCTCTTTTAACCGGGCCTGTTCCCGGAGGGTATATGCTGCCCACTGGCGGCAGATTTTCTGCCCTGATGTTGCCCTGAAATTTCTCCCCTGCGTCTCCTGTTCATCGTCCTGAAAAAATATTTCCCCTAATAAGCTAAAGGTTGTTGACATGGCCTCTTTATGCAATCAAAATGATAATCATTATCAATCGCATCGACCGATTGGACGGCTGCTTTCTCAGCCGATGCGGTTTTTTCCAGACCCGGCAGTGCCGTTATCCAAAGACACTGGCCGTCGCTTAGCAGAAGGCGCTAATGCCTGCGGATAACCAAAGACGCGGTCCGGGGCGCGATGTTTCTAACGGGATATGGCAATGCAGATCAATGAGATAAACCACAAGGCGGCTTTCCCCCTAGCCCAGGCGCAGGAAGGGGAACGGGTACGGGTAACCCTGTTGCGCGGGGGCAAGGGACTGGATATGCGCCTGACCACCCTGGGTTTGAATGTGGGAAGTGAGCTTACCGTGTCACAACGGTGTGGCGGCAATCTGGTGGTCCTGCGAGGTGAAACCCGCTTGGCACTTGGATTCGGAATGTCTCAGAAAATCATGGTGGAGCGGCAGTAAAAGGGATGGCTGACTTACCGACTCGCCAGCGCTTTCGGGTGACGGCCTGGCGGCCTGTATGACTTATTTAGCTTGAGTGGGGTGACGCCTTCGGTATGAGGGGCGGAGTGGCTTTTTGCATTCGGGAGACAAAGTGATGTCTGAAAGATTGAAAGAGATGGCGGTTGGCGATGTGGGCCGGGTCGTGGGATTCGGTGAAGGCAGCAAGGCCTATCGCAAGAAACTGTTATCCATGGGGCTGACGCCGGGCGTGGAATTCAGCGTTACCCGGTATGCCCCGATGGGCGACCCGGTGGAAATCAAGGTGCGTGGATTCAGCTTGAGTCTGCGCAAGGCTGAAGCGGAAGCAGTACTGATCGAGAGGCAGTAAGCATGGGCAAAAAATTTACCATCGCGGTAGTGGGCAACCCCAATTGTGGTAAGACAACCCTGTTCAATGCATTGACCGGCGCCAAGCAGCGTGTGGGCAACTGGCCGGGTGTAACGGTAGAACGCAAAACTGGTTACTACCCATATCAGGATACTCAATTTGAACTGGTGGACCTGCCGGGTACCTACTCACTGGATGTGCCGGAAGAGCAGGTCTCCCTTGATGAACAGATAGCGCGTGACTTTGTGGCGGAACGCGGGGCAGACCTGACCATTAACATCGTCGATGCCTCCAACCTGGAACGCAATCTCTATCTCACCTCCCAGCTGTTGGAGATGAAAGTGCCGGTGCTGCTGGCACTCAATATGATGGATGTGGCGGCGGAACGGGATCTGGATATTGACGTGGAAGCGCTGGCCAGGCAGTTGGGGTGTCCGGTGGTTCCGGTGGTCGCCTCAACCGGAGAGGGGGTGAGTGAGCTCAAGGAGCAGATCAGGGTTGCCGCCGAAGCGCAGGCGATCCCGGCACAGAACCTGGTCTATGCCGGACCCATTGAACAGGCGATCTCCCAACTGGTACCGGACATCGGTGCAAGTGCCCAGGCCCATAAGGTCGATCCACGCTGGCTGGCAGTGCGGCTGCTGGAGAATGACTCGCTTGCCCGGCGCATTGTGGGTGCGGCCGAATTGCAAAAGGTCGCTGTCCTGCAGGAACAGACCGAGCAGGCGTTGGGCGATGATATCGATATCAGCCTGGCCGATGCCCGTTACGGGTTCGTCAACCGGGTCACCTCGGAGACTGTGGACAGGCGGAGCGAGGTGAAACACAGTACCTCTGACAGGATCGATCGTGTAGTGCTTAACCGGGCGCTGGGTATCCCGGTCTTCCTGTTGGCCATGTACCTGATGTTTATGTTCACCATCAATATCGGTGGTGCGTTTATCGACTTCTTCGACATATTGACCGGGACCATCCTGGTGGATGGCCTGGGTGCTCTGATGACAGACATGGGTTCGCCGGCGTGGCTGACCCTGTTGCTGGCTGACGGTATTGGTGGTGGTATTCAGGTGGTTGCCACTTTCATCCCGGTGATTGGTTTTCTCTACCTGTTCCTTTCCGCGCTGGAGGATTCCGGCTACATGGCGCGGGCCGCTTTTGTGATGGACCGGGCCATGCGCGCCATCGGTCTGCCCGGCAAGGCCTTCGTGCCGTTGATCGTGGGCTTCGGTTGTAACGTGCCGGCCATCATGGCTACCCGCACCATGGAGCAGGAGCGTGACCGTATCATGACCATAATGATGGCGCCGTTCATGTCCTGCGGTGCGCGGTTACCGGTTTATGCCCTGTTTGCCGCGGCCTTCTTCCCGGTCGGTGCCCAGAACGTGGTGTTTGGCCTTTACCTGATAGGGATCGCTGTAGCGGTACTGACCGGCCTGATCATGAAGAATACACTGCTGCCGGGACGGGTTACGCCGTTTGTCATGGAGCTTCCCCCTTATCACGTGCCAACAATCAAGGGCGTGCTGTTACGCAGCTGGGACCGGACCAGGAGCTTCATGTTCCGGGCCGGCCGGATCATCGTACCCATGGTGCTGGTGCTTAACGTGCTCAACGCCATCGGTACCGATGGCACCTACGGTAATGAGGATAGTGATAAATCCGTACTGAGTGAGATCGGCCGTACTATCGCTCCCGCGTTTTCGCCCATGGGGATGACGGAGGAGAACTGGCCGGCAGCAGTGGGTATCTTCACCGGCGTGCTGGCGAAGGAGGCTGTTGTCGGTACATTGGACGCGCTTTACGGGGAGCTGGCCAAATCAGACACCATCGCCGCCGGTGGCCAGGTTGAGGAAGAGGCCGCGTTTGATTTCCGGGCGGGCATCAATGAAGCGCTGGCCACGATTCCCGCCAACCTGGGCGATGCCATGGGCACCTGGGGTGATCCGCTTGGACTGGATGTGGGGGATGTGAGCAGTATCGAGGTTGCGGCCCAGGAGCAAGAGGTCGCGACCGGCACCTTCGGCGCCATGGTGGCGCGCTTCGATGGGGCCGCCGGGGCCTTTGCCTACCTGCTCCTGATTCTGCTTTATTTCCCCTGTACCGCGGCAATCGCGGCGATCTACCGGGAAACCAACATGGGCTGGACCCTGTTCGTGGCGGGCTGGACCACCGGGTTGGCCTATATGGCAGCGACCATCTCCTATCAGTTAGCTATTTTCAGTCGCCATCCGGGTCTCTCCCTGGCCTGGATAGCCGGCATGCTGGCCATATTCCTGGCCGTACTGCTGGTACTGCGCAACTGGGGACGAAACCAGCTGGCTACTTTCTCCAGCCAGCCTGAACAGGCTTGATGACCGGGGATTCATCGGCCGTGGCCGGTGAATCCCAGTGCTTTTTGACTTTTGAATAGAGGAGGCGTCCATGATTCTTTCCGAACTGCGGGACTACCTGAAGACCCACCGACGCGCCGCGCTGATTGATATGTCCCACCGCTTTGATGTGGACCGGGAAGCCTTGCGGGGTATGCTGGACAAGTGGATTGCCAAAGGCCAGGTGGCGAAGTTGCCGGCAGGGACACTGTGTGGTGGCGGTTGTTGTAAATGTGATGCCGCCACGATAGAGCTCTATGAATGGATCGGGTGAGCGCTGACTAAAAAGATACCAGGAAGCCCCGGCGGCAAAGGATTCGTCACCGAGTCAATGCGTCTTGTTCAAGCGTGGTGAGTCGATAGTTTTTTCACCATCACGTTCGCACTGCTTTGCTTGACCGGTCATTAAACAGGCCAGCCGGCAAGGTCTCAGAAAGTGGGCGGCGTATTGATCCACAAGACCCGGGTGGTAACTGCCCCGGGGTTTCGATAGCTGTGGGGGATTTCGCTGGCGAAGTAGAAGGAGTCACCCACCGATAATGTATAGTGGCTGTCGCCCAGTTTCAGTTCCAGTTCCCCTTCCAGTACATAACCAAACTCCTCACCCACGTGGTGAATCATCTCCTCCGACGCGGTGCCGGGCGCCAGCAGGTGGATATCCCCCTGCAGCAGTTGACTTCGTGCCGGCGCCACCAGACGCTCCAGCTGAATTCCCGAACCGCCGTTTCCGAAACTCACCAGGGGGCGTTCACCGGCCCGCATCACCGGGGATCGTACCGCTTCTTCCTGGGCAGTGAGTTCGGCCACGTTGGTGTTCAGGGCCTTGGCCAGGCGATGCAGTGCCGACAGGGAGGGGGATGCCTGGCCCCGTTCGATTTTCGACAACATGCTTTCCGAACAGCCCGCCTCGGTGGCGACATGCTTCAGGGTCAGGCCGCTCAGGGTGCGGGCGTGACGGATACGCCCGCCCAGTAAAACGGCGGGATCGAGCCGTGGTAATTCCGCACCAGCCCCAACAGACGACGGGTTGGCACTGGCTTTTCTGGTTTTTTTTCGCTCTTTTGCCGACATGGTTTTCTCACGGGTTGTACGCTGCGGCGTCCCGTGCGGAGGACGTCGCAGCGATAAGGTTCAGGCGACCGAAAAATGCACGGGCATCGGTGCATTGCTGTTGATGGCCACGATATCCTGCGGACAGGCTGACATCACGACAATGCAGTCCATTTCGGCACGGAACTCAACATAATCACCGGGCTTGCTGACGGTTGGCAGCCATTTAATTCCGCCCTCGATATCGAAGGGTATATTCATCCACAGATTAAGTGAACCGGGAACTTCGTGTTGGCGCAGACCGATCGCCTTCAGGGCCAGTCGCAGGTTGTCCGCACAACTGTCGTGGTAACCCGCCACGCCCAGGGTGCGGTAGCGGTAGATATCACAGGGTGCGATCAGTGTATCGTGGACCCCGGGAGAGGTATCGGTTGTCAGGGTAAGTATAGGCCGACGCTGGTTGGTCACCAGCGGATCACCCGGCAGTGGATTGATCCGGTCAATCCAGGCGCGCAGATGTTCCATCGACATGAATTCATTCAGGTTATCGGCATTGAAAGCCCACAGATCGCAAACCTGGGTGCCGTGTGTGTTGACAACGCGGATAGTCTGACCGGCGGCGACACGCACGGCCCGGCCATTACGCGCCGGCACTTCGTACAGTTTGCCCAACTCGGGGGTGCCGTCTGCAGAGATCGGTTCATGCAGGGTGTTGTTGGTGCCTACGGCATCGCCATTGTCGGCAAAAACGGCGGGTGCGGTGATGGTGTTCATGGGTTAACTCCTTGAGCAGACTGGTTAGAAAGTGTTGGGATTGGCAACGCATCGGTGTGCGCTGCCAGGGTGGTGATGGCGCCGGCCAGGGCGCGGACACCGGCAATAAGATCGGCCTCGGCGGTATCTTCGGCCGGGTTGTGGCTGATGCCGTCGCGGCTGGGCACGAACAGCATGGCCGTCGGGCACACATCGGCCAGGTACATGGCATCGTGGAAAGCGCCCGAACCGAGTCGGCAGGCCGCTGCACCGGTGGCGGTGACAGCCGTTTCGACGGCGCTGATGACACCGGCGTCAAACAGGGTGGGCGGGCGCTGCATCAGGCTGCGCAGCTGGTACCGGCAGTGCCCCCTTACCGCTTCCAGGGTCTGCCGGATCACGCCGTCCAGTTCGGCCAGGACGGCTTCTTCCGGGTGGCGCAGATCGATAGTGAAGGTGACCCGGTCAGCGATGGTGTTGATGGAGCCGGGTGATGCTTCCAGGCGCCCGACGGTGAAACGCAGTGCGGGATCCCGACGGGCCTCGACCCGTTCACCCAGCCGGCTGATCAGCCGGGCGGCACTCATCAGGGCGTCACGCCGGGCCGCCAGGGGCGTGGTGCCCGCATGGGCGCTGGTGCCGGTCACGGTGACCTCGAACCAGCGCACGCCCTGGATGCCGGTGACGATGCCGAGTTGAAATCCGCCATCCTCCAGAACCGGTCCCTGTTCGATATGCGCTTCCAGATAGGCGTGTACCGGGTGGCCCAGCGGACAGGGCATGGCTTCCGGCGTGGCCTGGCGCGCCGCATCGCGGGCCTGTTCAAATTGCTGGCCACGGGCATCGGTGACCGGCAAAAAGTCAGCCAGCCGGGCAGGGTCGGCGAAGGCGCTGGAACCCATCGCGCCGGGACTGAAACGGGAGCCCTCTTCGTTGGTCCAGATCACCAGCTCCAGCGGGCGTCGGGTACGGATACCGGCATCGTCCAGGGCCAGAAACACCTCCAGGCCGGCGATAACTCCGTAGGCCCCATCCAGCCAGCCACCCACCGGTTGTGTGTCGATGTGGCTGCCGGTCATGACCGGCGCCAGGGTCTCCGACTGGCCTGCCCGGCGCAGAAACAGGTTCGCGGCATCGTCAATGAACCAGCTGTAGTGCGGGGCGCTGAAACGGCTACGAAGCCAGCGTCGCGCTTCCAGTTCGGAAATGGTCAGTGCCTCACGGGCAACGCCGCCGCCCGGCACAGCGCCGAAGGTTGCCAGCCTCTGTAACAGCTCCATGCAGCGGGTGGGATTGATCTGTTGCATGGCCAACCGTGCTTCGTCGGCCATTGCGGGTCTGTGTGAAAGCGTCATCATCGTGTGTCAGTTATCCAGAGAGTCGGTGGGAAGATCGAGGGCGCCATTGCGGCTGCGATCGAACCAGGTGCGCAGAAAACTGCGCAGACGATCGGTCTCCGGGGCGCTGAACAGTTGGCTGGGCGCGCCGGTCTCGATAATCCGGCCCGCCTCCATGAACACCACCCGGCTCGACACCTTGGCGGCAAAGCCCATTTCGTGGGTGACCATCACCATGGTCATGCCATCCCGGGCCAGTGACTGGATCACCTCCAGCACCTCGTCGACCAGTTCCGGGTCGAGTGCCGAGGTGGGTTCGTCCAGCAGCATCACTTCCGGTTCCACCGCCAGCGCCCGGGCAATCCCCACCCGCTGTTGCTGGCCACCGCTCAGCTGCGATGGATACGCCTCTGCCTTGGCGGCCATGCCGACCCGCTCCAGAGCGCGCAGGGCGCGCTGTCGGGCAGCGTCCCGCTGTATGCCCTTGACCAGCGTCAGCGGTGCCGTGACGTTATCGATCACGCGCATGTGGGGCCACAGGTTGAACTGCTGAAAAACCATCGCCACGGGGGCCCGCACTTCGGCGATATTGCGGTCACTGTCCCGCCGGCGATTGCCCGCTGCCGTATCGGTGAAGCCGAGCAGGGCGCCCCGGATGCGGATCTCTCCCTGGTCGTACTCTTCCAGAAAATTCATGCAGCGCAGCGCCGTGGTCTTGCCCGAACCGGAGGGGCCGATCAGGGTGACAACCTCGCCCCGTTCCACATCCAGATCAAAATCATGCAGCACACGGTTTTCGCCATAGGCCTTGCCGACGCCGCGCAGACTTACCATGGGTACGTGAATCGATTGCATATCAAACTCCCTTGTTCACACGGGGTGAGAAAAGACGTTCCATACCGCGCCCCATCCCTGCCAGGGAGAGGGCCAGCATCCAGTAGATAAGGCCGAGCAGGATGTAGGGCTCTGCGTATGAAAAGGTTTCGGCGACGATGCTGCCGGCGGTCATGGTCAGCTCCGGCACGGTGATGATGGAGGCGATGGACGACTCCTTCAGCACCAGGATTGCCTGATTGGTCAGCATGGGAATGGCCAGGCGGCAGGCCTGGGGCGCCTCGATACGGATCAGGATCTGCAACCGGGAGATGCCAAAGGCGCGACCGGCTTCAATCTGGCCGACCGGGATGGATTGCCAGGCGGCGCGGAATATCTCGGCAAAATAGGCACTGCCGTAGAGGCTCAACCCCACGACCGTGGCCTGCAACGGATCAAAGGTGATACCGATCTGGGGCAGGCCGAAATAGATCACAAACAGCTGGGCCAGAAAGGGCGTGCCCCGCACCAGCCAGATCAGTAACCGGTAGGGTGTGTTGAATTGTCGGGGGAACAGTGCCCGCAGACCGTTCAGGACAAATCCACCGGCGGCGCCGATAACGACCGCGATCAGCGATACCTCCAGGGTGACCCACGCGGCCCCCAGAAATGCGGGCAGTATGTCCAGGATAAGTTCAGTATTCATGCCGGGCTCCCGGAGTGAAAACGACGTGCCAGGGCGCTGGCCAGCAGGGCGATCACGGTGGTCAGCACAAGGTAGGCACAGGCAATGGAGAGATAGACTTCCAGCGGCCGGTAGGAGACCGCCACCAGCTGCTTGCCGACCCGCATCAGGTCGGCAATGGCGATCACCGAGATCACGGCGGAGCCCTTGATAATGTCAATGGATTCGGACATCAGGGAGGGCAGGGTCATGCGCACCACCTGGGGTACCTGGATGTGCCACAGAATCTGCCGGGACGAGAGGCCAAATACCCGGGCGGCTTCAATCTGGGCCGCCGGGATGGCGCTGAATCCGGCGCGCAGAATCTCGCTCTGGAAGGCGGCGGAGTTGAGCGCCAGTGCGGTGATGGCAGCCAGTTCCGGTTGCAGGTTGATGGCAAAGGCGGCGGGCAGATAGAACAGCATCAGCAGCTGCACCAGTATGGGGGTGCCGCGGAAGAAACTGACATAGATCTTCACCAGTGCAGCCAGCCAGGCATTGCGGGAGCGCACCACATGGAGGCCGATAGCCGCCAGAAATCCGATTACGATGGCCACGATCGACAGACCGGCGGTGGTCAGCATGCCATTGGCAATGCTTGGCAGGTAATCAACCAGGCGTTCTATAAGCGTCATGGGGTGGCTCCCGTCGGGTGGATAGATGAGTGAACAGGAAGCAGCCTTACATCATCGGCTCAGGCAGCTGATCGGCCGGCAGGTCCATGGTGAAACCAAACCATTTCTGCTGTAGTTCGGCCATTTTGCCGCTCCGGTTTGCCTGGGCGATGCCCTGACTGAAAAACTCCACCAGGGGCTTGCTGTCCGCGTCTTTGCGGCCGACCCAGGCGTAATAGGTCTTGGGACCAATGGCCGGCTGCACGATGGCGTAGGTATCGCTGCGGCGTTTCACCAGCGGGCCCAGGTTGGACATGGCCTGGGCAACCGCGTCGAGGCGGCCGGCTGCCAGGTCTGCATAGGCCTCATCAAAGGAGACGTACTCCCGAATCGCCTTCAGTGACGGTTTGCCCGCATCGCGCAGTTTCCGGTCATAATCCTGCAGCGCCTTGAGCTGCGCAGAACCGGCCTGAGAGCCGATCACCTTGCCGGCGATCTGTTCAGGCGTGGTCAGGCTGGTATCGTCGGCACGCTTGAGCAGCGCGACCGTGGCCTCCGCAATGGGCACGGTAAAGGCGAACTTCGCGGCGCGCGCCTTGGTGACCATCACCGAGGTGACAATGAAATCAAACTTTTTCGCCGCCAGGCCCGGCAGGATCGCCTGAAACGGGACATCCTGGCGTCTGGCTTCCACGCCGGGCAGGTCGGCCATCACGAGGTCGAGCAGATCGGCGCTGTATCCGACGATCTTTCCATCCTGCACAAATTCAAAGGGTGCGAACTGCGCTTCGGTACCGATACTGATCTGTTTATTCTGCTTCACCGTGCTGAGCAGGTCGGCGGCAGCGGGCAGGGGGTGCAGCGCGATAGTGGCGGCGAGCGCGCAGGCGATGGAGATGGACTTTGCAAAGGCTGTTTTCATGCTGGACCTCATAGGCTGAGCGTTACGTTCAAGATGTATGCTTTGAATTCAAGTCACTTGAATTACATGAAGGCTATGAGCAAAGCCTGTGCCAATTTGGCGGGGATTTATTAATTGTTTGTTTTAAAAAGATAATTACGCCGGGGCGGGATATTTGCCGGGCTGGCGGGTTGCTTTTGAATGTGCGCTTTTGGTGCATCGGCCACTGTGAACGCACCCGGATGGATCCCGTTCATGGTGCAGGCGGCTGTTTGGTCGGGTCAGTAATGTGGGGGGCGCCACCGCGGAGGGGGCATGAAGCGCAGGCGGTGCCGGCTCGGTTCAGGTCTTTACTAAACGGGGTTTATGGGTCTGCAGCGAGTCCAGGACGATCGGACTCAGGCTGCTGTCCGGGCTGGTCTCCAGATGCTCTATCAGCTTTTGGCGCATACGCGGATCCCAGAATTTCTCCAGGTGACCGGCAATCTCCTGCAGGGCCTGTTCCCGGTCCGGGATGCTCTCGAAAAAAGTGCCAATCTGGTTGGCCATCTTGATCAGTCGGTCTATGTTCATGAGTCGGTTTCACCTGTTCGCATCAATCGTTCAGGGTGGGTATAGATATTCATGCGCTGGCCGCGCACGAAACCCACCAGTGTCAGTTCGGCACGCTGTGCCAGGCGGATTGCCAGGCTGGTGGGGGCGGAGAGTGCCGCCAGGAAGCCGATACCGGCGGCGGCCGTTTTCAGCACCATTTCGTAACTGGCCCGGCTGGTCACCAGCACCGCGCCTTCCGTGCCATCAACACCCGCCCGGGCCAGCGCGCCGATCAGTTTGTCCAGCGCGTTATGCCGACCCACATCCTCGCGGATCAGGGCAAGCCGTCCGGTCCCATCCAGCCAGCCGGCGGCGTGGGTGGCTCCGGTGTACTGCATCAGTACCTGTTGGGATTTCAGCTGCCGGAACGCCTGGTGCAGTGCCGGCAGCGAGAAGTGTGCCGCGCTGGTGACGGGTGTTGGTTGCCGGTACACCTGGTTCAGGCTTTCCGCGCCACACAGGCCACAACCGGTGCGTCCCGCCAGGGTGCGCCGTTTCTCCTTCAGGTGGAAGAAACATTGCGGGGCGATCTCCAGCTTCACGGTGATGCCGTTCCCGCCCCGCTTCACTTGGATGTCACGGATATCCTGTACAGAGGGGATGATCCCTTCGGTCAGGCTGAAACCGGTGACAAAGTCCTCCAGGTGGTCGGGTGAGGCCAGCATGACGGCATGGGAAATGCCGTTGTACTCCAGTGCCACCGGCACCTCGTCCGCCACATGATCGGTAAAGGCGGACAGGCCGTCGTTATCCCAGCTGCGGGTCAGGCAGACGCTCCAGGGCCGCTGCGTCTGCTCTTCATCAACCTGCAGGCTGTTCTGTAGAGAGGCCATCACTCCTGTTCCGCCAGCGCGTGTTCAGTGACCGGCTTACCCCGCAGCAGTGCCAGCTGCCGGCGATGGAACGCCTGGTAGTTTTTCTGCCATTCGGAGGGCTGGCTGACCGCGGTCACCTGGGTGGCGGTGACCTTGTATTCCGGGCAGTTGGTGGCCCAGTCGGAGTTGTCCGTGGTAATCACGTTGGCCCCCGACTCCGGGAAGTGAAAGGTGGTATAGACCACGCCCGGTTGCACCCGCTCGGAGATCCGGGCGCGCAGCACCGTCTGTCCGGCACGGGATTCAATGCCGACCCAGCCGCCGTCCACGATACCCCGCTCCTCGGCGTCATGGGGATGGATCTCCAGGCGATCCTCGCTATGCCAGAGCACATTATCGGTACGCCGTGTCTGGGCCCCCACATTGTATTGGGAGAGGATGCGACCGGTGGTCAGGATCAGCGGGAAACGCCGGGTCACTTTTTCATCCGTGGGTACATAGCGGGTAATAAAGAACCGGCCCTTGCCGCGCACAAACTGGTCCACATGCATCACCGGCGTACCTTCCGGGGCGGCGTCGTTACAGGGCCACTGGATACTGCCCAGCTCTTCCAGCCGGGCATAGCTGACGCCGGTGAAGGTGGGGGTCAGGGCGGCGATCTCATCCATGATCTCGGACGGGTCGCGGTAGTTCATCGGGTAACCCAGGGCATTGGCGAGTGCCATGGTGGTCTCCCAGTCCGCCTTGCCGGCCTTGGGCGGCATCACCTTGCGTACCCGGGAGATACGGCGCTCCGCATTGGTAAAGGTGCCGTCCCGTTCCAGGAACGAGGAACCGGGCAGGAACACATGGGCGTACTTGGCGGTTTCGTTGAGGAACAGGTCCTGCACCACGATGCACTCCATAGCCTCCAGGGCGCGGGCCACGTGCTGGGTATCGGGATCGGACTGGACGATATCCTCACCCTGGCAGTAGAGCCCCATGAAACTGCCGTCCAGGGCGGCGTCAAACATGTTGGGTATGCGCAGACCCGGTTCCGCCTGCAGCGGTGTGCCCCAGGCCGCCTCGAACTGGCTGCGCGCGGCCACATCGGAGACATGCCGGTAGCCGGGCAGCTCATGGGGGAAGGAGCCCATGTCACAGGAACCCTGCACATTGTTCTGGCCGCGCAGCGGGTTGACCCCCACGCCATCCCGGCCGATGTTGCCGGTGGCCATCGCCAGGTTGGCGATACCCATAACCGTGGTCGATCCCTGGGCGTGCTCGGTTACCCCCAGGCCGTAATAGATGGCGCTGTTGCCACCCGTGGCATACAGCCGGGTAGCCTCGCGCAGCTGTTGCGCCGGCACGCCGGTCGCCTCTTCCAGCGCCTCGGGGGCATTTTCCGGCAGGGCGGCAAACGCTTTCCAGTCCTGGAAAGAGTCGGTGTCGCACCGGGCATTGACGAACGCCTCGTCGATCAGGTTCTCGGTCACCAGCACATGGGCCATGGCGCTGATAACCGCCACGTTGGTGCCCGGTTTCAGTTTCAGGTGGTAATCCGCCCGGATGTGGGCGGAATTGACCAGGTCAATGGTGCGTGGGTCGATCACGATCAGACGGGCGCCTTCACGCAGGCGACGTTTCATGCGCGAGGCAAACACCGGGTGGCCGTCGGTCGGGTTGGCGCCGATCACCAGGATCACGTCGGCCTTCTCCACCGACTTGAAGGTCTGGGTGCCGGCCGATTCGCCCAACGTCTGCTTCAGTCCATAACCGGTGGGGGAGTGGCAGACCCGGGCACAGGTGTCCACGTTGTTGTTGCCGAAGGCGGCCCGCACCAGTTTCTGCACCAGGTAATCCTCTTCGTTGGTGCAACGTGATGAGACGATGCCCCCGACGGCATTCTGGCCATACTTTTTCTGGATACGCCTGAACTCGGAAGCGGCATAGTTGATCGCCTCGTCCCAGGAGACCTCCTGCCAGGGATCGTTGATGCTGCTGCGGATCATCGGCTTGAGAATACGGTCTTTATGATTGGCGTAGTCCCAGGCAAAACGGCCCTTGATGCAGGAGTGGCCCTCGTTGGCCTTGCCATCCTTCCAGGGGATCATGCGTACCACCTCGTTGCCTTTCATTTCCGCCTTGAAGGCGCAGCCGACACCACAGTAGGCGCAGGTGGTCACCACGCTGTGATCCGGCTGGCCCTTGGCGATGATGGATTTTTCCGTCAGGGTGGCGGTGGGGCAGGCCTGCACACAGGCGCCGCAGGAGACACATTCGGAGGCCATGAACGGCTCGTTCTGGCTGGCGGCGACACGGGAATCGAATCCGCGTCCGTCGATGGTCAGTGCGAAGCTGCCCTGGATCTCCTCGCAGGCCCGTACACAGCGGTTACAGACGATGCACTTGGAGGGATCATAGGTGAAATAGGGATTGGACAGATCCTTCGCATCAGCCAGGTGATTGCGCCCCTCGTAACCGTAGCGCACCTCGCGCAGGCCAACCGTGCCGGCCATGCTCTGCAGTTCACAGTTGCCGTTGGTGGGGCAGGTCAGGCAGTCCAGCGGGTGATCGGAGATGTATAACTCCATCACCCCCCGGCGCAGCTCGGCCAGGCGCGGCGTCTCGGTGAGAATCTGCATGCCCTGTTCCACCGGTGTGGTGCAGGATGCCGGATAGCCGCGCCGGTCCTTGATCTGGACCAGGCAGAGGCGGCAGGAGCCGAACGGCTCCAGGCTATCGGTGGCGCACAACCTGGGTATGTTGACACCCGCTTCGGTGGCGGCACGCATCACCGAAGTGCCTGCCGGGACCGTGACCGGGATGCCGTCGATCTCTACCGAGACCAGGTTTTCCGATTCCCGCGCCGGGGTGCCGAAATCTTTTTCGCTAAGCTGGTACATATTGAATCCTCCTGGGCCGGAACCGGTTCAGCCTGCCTTGCGGACAGGGGCGGCGGCGAAATCTTCCGGAAAATGGTCGAGCGCGGAGAGCACCGGGTAGGGGGTCATGCCGCCCATGGCGCACAGGGAGCCATCCTGCATGGTGGCGCACAGATCCCGCAACAGGCTGATCTGGGACTCCACCTGCTGACCGGCCATGATCCTGTCGATCACTTCCACGCCACGGGGGGAGCCGATACGGCAGGGGGTGCACTTGCCACAGGACTCCAGGGCACAGAACTCCATGGCGAAGCGGGCCTGTTCGGCCATGTCCACGGTGTCATCAAACACCACGATACCGCCGTGTCCGAGTACGCCGCCGATGGCGGCCAGGGCTTCGTAATCGACTGCCACGTCCAGCTGTTCGGCGGACAGGTAGGCGCCCAGCGGACCGCCCACCTGTACCGCCCGCACCGGGCGACCGCTCTCGGTGCCACCGCCGAAGTCGTCGATCAGTTCACGCAGGGTGACGCCGAAGGCCTTCTCCACCAGTCCGCCATAGCGGATGTTGCCGGTCAGTTGCAGCGGCAGGGTGCCCCGTGAGCGTCCCATGCCGAAGTCGCGGTAGTAGTCCGCCCCGCGGGCCAGGATCAGCGGCACGGCGGCGAGAGAGATCACATTGTTGATCACCGTCGGCTGGCCGAACAGGCCCTGCACGGCGGGAAGGGGTGGCTTGGCGCGTACCATGCCGCGCTTGCCTTCCAGGCTCTCCAGCATGGCGGTCTCCTCGCCACAGACATAGGAGCCGGCCGCCTTGCGCACCTGCAGGTTGAAGGTCTTGTCGGAGCCAAGGATATTGCTGCCCAGGTAACCGTACCGGGTGGCGACCCGAATGGCCGTCTCCAGGGTGGCAGCCGCCTGGGGATATTCCGAACGGACGTAGATATAGCCCTCGGTGGCCCCCACGGCCAGGCCGGCAATGGTCATGCCCTCGATCAGCATGAAGGGGTCACCCTCCATGACCATGCGGTCGGAGAAGGTGCCGGAGTCCCCCTCATCCGCATTGCACACCACGTATTTCTGATCGGCCTGAGCGTTCAGCACGGTATTCCATTTGATGCCGGTGGGGAAGGCCGCGCCACCGCGGCCCCGCAGGCCCGATTCGGTCACCCGCTCGACAATCTGTCCGCCAGTCAGCGCCAGTGCCTTTTCCAGCCCGATGTAGCCTTCGTGGTGCAGGTAATCATCCAGTGAGACGGGGTCGGTGATACCCATGCGGGCGAAGGTGAGCCGCTCCTGTCGTTTCAGATAAGGGAGCTCTTCCACCGGGCCCAGCGCCAGCCTGTGCTCACCACCCTGTTGAAAGGCGGCATCGAACAGGGCCGGCACATCTTCCGCGGTGACCGGTCCGTAACCGAGCCGGCCGGCGTCGCCGGCCACCTCCACCAGGGGCTCCAGCCAGAACAGGCCGCGCGAGCTGTTGCGGATCAGCCGGATATCGATGTTACGGCGCACCGCCTCGCTGCGAATGGCGTTGGCGACCGTGTCGGCCCCCAGTGAGCGGGCGGTGGAGTCGCAGGGTACATAGATAGTGATGCTCATGAGTTGTTCTCCAGCAGCGTGTCGAAGCGCTCCGGGGTGACGCGACTGTGGAGCTGGCCGTCGATACTGATGGCCGGGCCGGTGGCGCACAGGCCCAGGCAGTAGACCGGTTCCAGGGTGACATCACCGCTGGTGCTGGTTTCGTGAAACCCACAACCGAGGCGCTGCCGGGCATGTTCATCCAGCCGGCGGGCACCCCGTGCCTGGCACGCTTCGGCGCGGCATATCTCCACCACCCGTTTGCCGCAGGGGCGGTCGCGGAAGTGGTGGTAGTAGCTGATGACCCCGTGGACCTCGGCACGGGAGAGGTTCAGGGCGGCGGCGACCGGGGCGACGGCGGCGGGGGGAATATAGCCGATGCGCTCCTGGATGCCGTGCAAAACGGGCAGCAGGGCGCCCGGCATGTCAGCGCAGGCGTCGATGGCGGCCTGGATGGCCTGCGGGTCAAAAGACGGGTATGCAGTCATTGAAACCTCCTCGCTTGTTATTGGTGCCGATTCATCCCGCTATGCCGGTGCGGCTGGAGCGGGTGCCCGGTTATTATTCGTGGCAGCGACCTGAACAGTGGTAACGTGCCAGCTAGTGCATATCAGCTACTTATGCGTAGCTTGATTCTTGAGCGATCCACTGGGTAATGATGCTAGTATCGTTTACAAATCAGGGCAATATGACGTTTTCGCCCGAATAAAATACTATTTGCAGTCGCTTTTAATATGAAATAATTTGCAACTATGAGATTTTGTATCAAACCCGTTATCAGCCACATCGAGGCCAATGGCGACAGCAAACCGCTGGACCGCGCGCTGCACCTGCTGGGGGAGATTGAAGCCTCCGGCAACCTGCGCGAGGCGAGCCGGCAGTTGGGCATCTCCTACCGGCACGCCTGGAATCTGCTGGCGGATCTGGATGCCCTGCTGGGTGACAGCGTGGTTGAGATGACCCGTGGCCGCGGATCCCGCCTGACCGAGCTGGGGTGCAAACTGCTCTGGGCACACCGGCAGATGCAGGCGCGCCTGGGGCCGTTCCTGGACAGCATGGCGTCCGAAATCGAAGCCGAAATAAACAGTATCGTGCCCCAGGGGGATGGGGCGTTGCGCCTGTTCGCCAGCCACGGTTTTGCCATTGATGCCCTGCGCAAACGGCTGACACAACGCAAGAACCAGTTTGAAATCAACTATCGCGGCAGCCTGGAAGCCGTCGATGCGCTGAACCGCGGTGTCTGTGATATTGCCGGGTTCCATATTCCCCAGGGACCGCTGATGGAGCCGGTACTGGCCCGTTTTGCCAAGCTGTTCAAGCCCTCGTTCCGGCTGCTCTGCCTGGCCACCCGGGGGCAGGGGATCATGGTGGCGCCGGGCAATCCACATGGCATCTGGAGTATCGCCGATCTGAAAAAGCCCCACATCCGCCTGGTCAACCGGCAGGAGAACTCCGGCACACGGATGTTACTGGAACTGCTGCTGGAGCAGCACCAGATCGACAAGCGGGAGATCCAGGGTTTTGAGAGTGTGGAGTTCACCCATTCGGCGGTCGCGGCCTATATTGCCAGCCGCAAGGCCGATGTGGGTATCGGGGTGGAGGCGGCGGCACGCCAGTTCAACCTGGATTTTGTTCCGTTGCTGACGGAAAACTATTTCCTGATGTTTGACCAGTCACTGCAGCACGACAGCCGATTGCGCCCGATCCTGGAAACCCTGGAGAGCGGCGAATTCCGTGCCGAGGTCAGTGGGCTGTCCGGCTACGCCCCTTGCCTGAGCCTGGATATGCCCAGCCCCGCCACGGTGTTCCCCGGACTGGTCTGAACCCCGGCCGGGCGGGTATTGATCCCCAGTCGGCCGCGCTGTACCGGCTATACTGTCGACAGTGGCTTGCCCATCTGCTTCAATAGAAGCCTGTACCGATGCCGGTTGTGACCTATGCTATGACGATGCCATCTTCACATCTGCGTGCCGGCCCCGTCCGGCTGGTCTACCTTGCCCTGGGGTGGCTGTTTTTCGGCCTTGGTATGCTGGGGGTGGTGCTGCCGGTACTGCCCACGACTCCTTTCCTGCTGCTGACTCTCTGGGCCTTCTCCAGAAGTTCGCTCCGGTTACACCAGTGGCTCTACCAACACAGGATTTTCGGGCCTGCCCTGCAACGCTGGCACCAGCACCGGATTATCCCGCTGCATGCCAAAGTGATTATCGTGGTGACCATGTCGGCCAGTCTCACCTATCTGATCGGCTACAGCCAGATACCACAAGTGGCGCTCTGGCTGACCGCATCGATCATGCTGGTGGTGGCCAGCTATCTGCTGACCCGGCCGAGTGCGCTCAAGGTGGAGGCTGACCCGGTCGAGTGATGTGGCTGGATTATCCATCCAGTCTGCTCCGGTACACTAAACTATTGCCTGGAACATGCAACGAGGATGATGGCCAATGTCCGAACATAGCGCCCGGGTGATCTGGAACAGGGGTGACGCCAGTTTTCTGGATAACCGCTACAGCCGGGGACATCGTTGGGAGTTCGACGGGGGGGTGTCGGTACCCGCTTCTTCATCGCCCCATGTGGTACCGGTACCCCTGTCGGTGGAGGCGAACGTGGATCCGGAAGAGGCCTTTATCGCCTCCCTCTCCAGTTGTCACATGCTGTTCTTCCTCTCCCTGGCCGCCCAATACGGCTTCCTGGTGGACTCCTATGACGACCAGGCGGTGGGGGAGATGGGCAAGGACGAGGAGGGCAGGACGGTCATGCTGCGGGTGGTATTACGCCCGATTATTATTTTTGGCGGACAGCGCAAACCGACCGAATCCCAACTGCAGGCGCTGCATCGCCAGTCGCACCAATGCTGTTTTATCGCCAACTCGGTCAAGACCGAAGTGGTGGTGGAACTGCTCTGACCGTATAACACTTTTATGTCCGGGGGGTATCCGTATGGATCTGATTCAGCAACGTACCGTGAACTGTCCCTATTGTGGCGAACCCCTGCTGCTGTTGCTCGACTGCTCGGTCCCGGAGCAGGAGTATATCGAGGATTGCCAGGTCTGTTGCCGGCCCATCACCGTTACCCTGGCCTGTGAAGATCCGGACGATCTCTTCCTGTCGGTGCGGCGGGAAGATGATTGAGTGTCATGATTTGTTAACCACCCCGTAAATTCACCGTCATATCACCCGGTTAGGCTGCTGCAAAACCGAGTGGAGATGACTGGTGTTAAACGTCGAACAGGTAATAACCAACCGCTTTCCCGATTTTTTTGAGACCAAGCCAACCCTGGTCTCCCGTCCCCTGGTGCGCTTCCTGCGCATGCTCTTCAACGAGCGGGAGATCAACCAGTTTCTGCAGCGTCACGCCGGTATTCAGGGGCTCGATTTCATTGAGAAGGTGCTGGAGTATTTCGATCTCGATTACTCCCTGATCAGCAAACAGCTGGAGAACATACCACCCACCGGGCGGGTGGTGATCGTGGCCAATCATCCCCTCGGGGCCCTGGACGCCCTGGCGCTGATTCTGATGATCAGCCGGGTACGCACGGATATCCGGGTGATTGCCAACGACCTGCTCGCCTCGCTCAAACCGCTGCAGGAGATGCTGCTGCCGGTGGACAACTTCGGTGGTGGTTCCAGCCGCTCCAGTATCAGGCGCATTTACGATGCGCTGCACCGGGAGCAGGCGGTGATCGTGTTTCCGGCCGGTGAGGTCTCCCGCCTGCGGCCCAGCGGGGTGCGGGATGTGCACTGGAAACCCGGTTTCCTGCAGTTTGCCAGGCGCACCGCCTCGCCCATCGTGCCGGTCTATATCGATGCCAGAAACTCGCCGCTGTTCTACGGCGTGTCGATGCTATCCAAACCCCTGGCGGCGCTGTTGCTGGTGCGGGAGATGTTCCGCCAAAGGAACAACACCATCGGGTTCCGTATCGGCGAGGCGATTCCGGTCCATAGCCTCAGCGAGTCGGGCCTCAGGCCCAAGGTCCAGGTGAAGATGCTGCGCAAGCACCTGTACCGTATCGGCCAGTGTCGTAACGGCATCTTTGCCACCGAGAAGAGTATCGCCCACCCGGAATCGCGCCAGTCGCTGAAGAGTGAACTGCGGGCGGCGGAACCGCTGGGCACCACCACCGACGGCAAGCAGATCATCCTGTCCGACTGGCAGGCCGACTCCAGTTTTATCCGTGAAATAGGCCGCCTGCGTGAACTGAGTTTCCGCAAGGTGGGTGAGGGGACCGGACAGCGGCGGGATGTGGACGCCTTTGACCAGTATTACCAGCACCTGGTGTTGTGGGATGACGCGGAGCTGGAGATCGCCGGTGCCTACCGTTTTGGCGACGCGGCGACCATCGTCGCCTCGCGTGGACTGGATGGTCTCTACAGCGCCAGCCTGTTCCGGCTGGAACCGGCCTTTGAAGGGTTTTGTGCCGAGGGCCTGGAACTGGGACGCAGCTTTGTCCAGCCGGCTTTCTGGGGATCCCGGGCACTGGACTATTTGTGGCAGGGACTGGGCGCCTATGTGCGGCACCACCCCCGGGTGCGTTACCTGTTTGGCCCGGTCAGCCTCAGTGCCCGTTATCCCGGCCATGCCCGGGATTTGATTGTCTACTACTTCAGTCACTATTACGGCACCGGGGAGGCACTGGCCGAATCCCGCAATCCCTACCGCATCAGCCAGGCCGCCCTGGATGAGTGCCGGCGCATTTTCGCCGGTGACGATGCGAAGGCCGATTTCCAGGAGCTGAAGTACCAGCTGTCCCTGTTCAACCTGACCGTACCCACCCTGTACAAGCAGTACACCGATCTGTGCGAACCGGGTGGCGTCCGGTTCCTGGCATTCGGGGTGGATCCCCAATTCGCCGATTGTGTGGACGGGCTGATCCTGGTGGACCTGAAACAGGTTAAGGCAAGTAAACGCAGACGGTATATCGGGGCCTGAACCCCACCCCATAACAGACAAGGAGAGAACCATGGACATTGCCGATATGGCGGACAGATTTATCGAAGACCAGGTCCTGACCTCGGTGAGGCGAATTCGGGAACAGGGCGTGCAACAGAAGGATTCAGTGCCCGTCAGTCAGCGCCGTTGCAGCCACTGCGATACGGCGATTCCCCGGGCCCGGGTCAGGGCGGTACCCGGTTGTTCGCTCTGTGTGCCGTGCGCCAGCCGGCAGGAGCGGGAACGGGCCGGCATCTTTACCGCCACCGAACCACAGCGTATCAACGCCGAGCTGGATGATTACCTGCTGAGTATCTGCTGACGGCTGGCCGGCGAGCGTCTCCGGTGGCTACTGTTGGGATATTTTTGGCACCGGCAGATCGTCCGGTACCGCCACCGGGCTGTCACCGGGGTAGAGTTGATATTGATTGCGACCCTGTTTCTTGGCGAGATACATGGCCATGTCGGCATTTCTGATCAGCACCTTGGCGTCAAGACCATCGTCCGGGTAGCAGCAGATTCCGATACTGGCGGTGATGGAGAGCACCTGTCCGGCCAGTGTGATCGGCCTGGCCAGTTCGGTAATGAACTTCTCTGCGATATGGGCCGCATCCTGAATCGCCCCCAGCCTGTCCAGCATGATGGTAAACTCATCACCGCCCCGGCGTGCCACCAGGTCGCTCTCCCGCAGACAGCTTTTCAGGCGCACGGCCACGGTCTGCAGCAACTCATCACCGGCTGCGTGTCCGAGGGAGTCGTTAATGGTTTTGAAGTGGTCCAGATCCACAAACATCAGACCGAGCCGTTCGCCATGGCGTTTTGCCCGCCGTAACGCCTCCTCCAGATGGGCCTCGAACAGCAGGCGGTTGGGTAACTGGGTGAGGGCATCGTGGTGTGCCAGGTGTTCCAGCTCCGCTTCGTAGCGTTTCTGTTGCGAGATGTCATTGCTGACGAAGACGTAATGGGTGATCCGGCCGCTGGTGTCCCGGATCTCGCTGATGGTGAGCCATTGGGGAAACGCCTCACCGTTTTTGCGACAGCCCCAGAACTCGCCGAACCATTGGCCGGAGCAGCTGACCTGGCGCCAGATCTGTTTGTACAGGTACGCGGGCTGTTGATCTGAGCGGAGCATGGCGGGGCGCTTGCCCAGTACTTCCCGGGAAGAGAAGCCGGTCATGGCGCCAAACGCCTTGTTGACCGAGACAATCTTCAACCGAGCGTCGGTGATCATGATCGCGTCACCGGTGTTCTCCAGCGCATTGGCTGCGATACGCAGCTGTTCGTCGCGGGCGCTGATCTGCTCCAGCATTTCATTGAACCCGTCGATCAGTGTGCCCACCTCGTCATTGCCCCGTTTCTCGGCCCGGAGACTGTAGTCCCTGTCCCGGGAAACCTGGCGCATGGTGTGTACCAGGTGGGTGATGGGATCGGAGATGATCTTCTGCAATCGGGATGACAGTACCAACGCCAGCAGACCGCCGGCCAGGATGATCAGGATCAGCACGCTGATGTCATGCAGCAGGTTGAGGCGCAGCGGTAGCAGATCGGCATCCAGTACGACGCTGCCGATCTTCTCGCCGTCGAGTATGATCGGACTGTGAACCGTCAGCCGGTCGGCGCCGAACAGCAGACCGCCCCGGGTGTCATCGGCAGGGCGTTGATCGGGCGCTGTTGCGGTTCTGCCCCCGGCCGTGAAACGGGCGAACAGGCGTTGCTTACGGTCCAGAATCCGCGCCTCGATAAGGCTCGGTTCGGCCATCAGGGCGGACAGGGTCTCCCGGGCCGAGGCCTGGTCCCGGAAGGCCAGTGCGGCGGTGGTGTTACTGCCGATCACCTCGGCCAGCACGGTCATGCGCTGGGTCATCTTGGCCTGCTCCGTGGCGGCATAGCGGGCCGTGAGCGCTATTCCCCCGAGCAGCAGCACACTGCAGCTGGCGGCGATGATGATGGCCATCAGCTTGCTGCGGATCGAGAAATTGCGGAACGCTCCCATTACATTCTCCGGTTGTCTGGTGTGTTGACCAGGATGGCCAACTTGAGCAGTTGTGCGCTGAATCTGAAGCCCAGGTGCTCGCCGGCCATCAGGTTGATTTCGAAACGCACTTTGTTGTTGATCGTTGCCAGGTTGATGATGCCACCCTGGTGGATGAAGTCTGCTGTCTCGCCGACGCTGAGGATCGGCTCACCGCTATCCATGGGTAGCGGGCCGGTGGCACCGCTGTCTGCGGCACTGACAAACAGCATCTGGCAGTCGCTGGCGGTCTCCACACTGTCGATCTGCCGGACCACCACCTTGTGCCCTTTAATCTGCTTGCCTGCCAGGGTCTCCCGCATGCTGATGAAGGGTTCGGTGCCGATCACACAGAGGTGGAACGGGGTTTCGGTGTTGCCCAGTTGCCCGGCCGGCCACTGCACAAATTTGGCAATGTTGTAGAGGATAGCCGCCTTAATGTGATATTCGGTCAGGTCGTCTCCCTGGGCGAAAATGGCGGGTGCATTTCCGGTTGTGCAGAGAACCAGCAAAAACACCAGCAGTGCACGAAGGGTGCAACTCACAAAGGTTCCGGCGGGCCGGGCGAACCGGCCCGCTCCGGAAACCAGGTGGCGACGATTGAGGCTGTATGGGTAGGACTTCACCGGGTTACACCTCAAAACGAGACCGAGACAGTTACCGTGTCGGTATAGACGCCCCGGGGCACGGTCTGCCCCTGTGGAATCCGGCCGTACACCGGGTAATCAATGGGCATGCCGGTACCGACACCGGCACTGGTATCGGTTCCGGGGCTGTCTCCCCAAACCAGGTTGCGGGTTGCATCACGGTACAGCGAGTAGTTCAACTGGTGCTCCCCGTTGGCGAGGCGCCGGGTTTCAACAGTAGCGCCCTGGCCGATGCCGGCATCCAGGCCGATTATATAACCGCTGCCCGCCGTGCAGGTGATGGTCACCAGGGAACTGGCATCGGTAGGGGATGCCTTTAGCGGATCATAATTGCCGAAGGTGAGATCGGTGGCGGACAGGTTGCAGGAGTTGACGGCTGTGGCGGAGACCTGGAAACGGGCCGAAGGAGCCGATGCCGGCAGCTCCATATCCATCAACTCCTCGAGGCTCAACTCGGTAAGATCCTGTGCCGGGATGGCGGGAGTGCTCCCCAACAGCAGCCCGGTCAGCAGCACCAGGGCACTGCTGTAGCGGTTGGTGGTGGTTGGACGGTGACTGGTCATGGCAGCTCAAACTCGGGCTCTAGTAGTAATCAATGGTCACGATAATGGTGTCCGTGTAGCTTCCGGGGGGCACGTTCTGGCCTGCGGCAATACGGCCGTAGATGGTGTAGGTTTTGTCATATGGAAACAGTTCCAGCAGGGTGGTGTGGCTCAGCACCGCCGTACCGTTACTGCCATCGCCCCAAACGCTGGTGCGGCCCGGATCGGTATACAGGTTGTACTGGAGTTGGTAACCGGGACCGACCAACTGCCGGCTGGCGTAACTGCCGCTCGACCCGGTACTCAGCGCAATGGTGTAGCCCTCCAGTATATGGATCGGGAGACCCAGCAGCCCCAGGCAACTGACTGTTACGCTGCCGGTTGTATCTTGCGGTGTGGCGCTGAATGGATTGTAAACACCGAAACTGGTGGCGGAGGCCGATACCGAACAACCCACATTCAGCAGCGCGTGGGCCTGCTGCCCCCAGCCCAGCAGCAGCATGGTCAATAGCCCGGATAACTTTCTGGCCAGTCTCATGGTATCACCCCGTGACATACAAAGGGCCCCAGCTTGGGCAGCGGGCCGGCATCCGCAGGCAAGGCCACCTGCAGGGTGCACTGTTTGCCTTTCCACCGGGCTTGCAGCCTGTTCTGTGGCTCTAGGCCCGTAACGTAAACCTCGCCACGCCGGGCCACCGGAAACTGTTTATCCTGACCGGCGTGGGTCACCACGGCGCCCGCCGGCAGGGGGGAGCCGTCATCCAGCAGGATGCGAAGCAGGGCGCCACGCACCGAGCGCACCGGAAACTTCACCAGGTTGCCACTGCGCCGGCGCGGTGTCAGGGTCATTTCCAACCTGTTTATCTCGGTGTCCAGGGGCAGAGCGGCCTGGTCAATACGCAGGCGGTTTTTCTGGTAGGCTCGCAGGGATGGCACCAGTGCCATGCCATCCTGATCGGTGTGTGCCACCACCTGGTTGTCGGCATAGACCGGTACATCCGGATAGTGGCCCACCCTGACCACTGCAAAGCTGTCATTGAGCCGGCGGGACAGCTGTAGGCTGCCGTCCATCAGTGCCACGCCGCCACTGGCGCTGAGGCGCTGGCCATTCAGATGACGGGTCCGGCTTGCCTCCATGCGGTAGGTGCCCACATCGGTCTGCAGCGACAGCGCCGCTTCTTGCCGCCCCTGTGCACTTGTCTCGGACAACAGACGGTAACCGACCCCGCTGCCCTGGGGCAGGCTGCGCTGGAGCTGCAGTGTGGTGGTGGACTCACCGGGTTGCCTGGTGAAACCGACGCTTCCCGTGGTGCGGGGTCCGAAGGCGTGGGTCAGGCTGATACCGAAACTGTAACCGGACTCACTCTGCAGGGAGCGCTGGGCATAGGCCGACAGGAAATAGTCATCGAAAATGTTCACGCTGTAGCCGGCACTCACCAGTTCGATGTCCGGTTGTGCGCGGTTGGACTGGTGCAGATAGCTGACGAAGGCCGACCCGCCGTTGCCGACCGACAGGTTGGCCCGCGCCAGGCTCATGCGGCGTGCCGGGGAGTACTGTCCGTAGGCACCGAGCTGGGTGAAACCGGAACTGCTAGCCTGGCTGTGCAGGCTGAAGCTGAACGGTCGGCCCTGGCGCTCCAGACCCAATGCCAGCAGTGCGCCATTGCCGTCCGGGCTGTGACTCAGCGCCAGGGCGCTGTTGACGATGCCCATGTCCGGCCAGTAATAGGTGGCGCCGGCACCGGCGGTCTGCTGGTCGGCTGTCAGCTCAGCACGCAGCTCGCCGGTCAGCCGGTCAGTGAGGCCCAGGCGATGGGTGCCGGCAGCGAAGAAGCGCCCGTAGGCGTTACTCTCCTGGGTGAACCGGCGCCGCAGAAAACCGGCCGAGTAGCTGTATTTATGCAGTCCGTTGCGCAGCAGGTCGGCACTGACGTAATAGGGTTCCGTGATGACCCGCTCCCGGCCGAGGACGTCGCGTACGACCAGCCGCACCTCGCCTTTGCCGGTGATCAGGGGTACGTTCTGGATAGCGAAGGGACCGGCCGGGACCCGGTTGCTGAGACGCAGGGCGTTGTCCACGTAGAGATCCACCGTTGACGGGAGTGTGGCCTCGCCGGTAAGCGTTGGCAGCGGGAAGGGGATAAAGTCGGGGCGGATGGCAAACTCCGTACCCCACTGTATACCGCCGAAGCGAACCGAGCGGCCCCAGCTGCCCGGCTGGCTGATACTGTCACCGATGCGCAGGCTGCGCTTGGTCAGGGGCTCGTCATAGGTCCAGCTGGTCTCCAGGCGGGTTAAACGGGTCTGATCCTGGAGGCTGTGGCCCAGGAAGGTGGTGGTGCCAAAACCCCAGGTGTTGAACAGACCGAACTCCAGCAGACTGTCGAGTTGCTGGTCACGGTCATGGCGCTGGTACTGCAGATCGTAGTTGAGGAAGCCGCCGGCCGAGGGTGGATCGGGTGGCGCATAAGCGGTACTGCGGGCGTTGATCCGGGTGGGCGAAAAGATATGGGGCAGACCACGGATCAGTAGCACCTGGGTGCGCTCTTCAATCCCGTACTCCAGGCCCTCGATGGTATCCAGCGGGTAGTACTCCTTGCCACGCACACTGAACGGAGCCTGCTGCGGCAGCTTGATGCGCCAGCGGATGAGGTCGTCGGCGCCGGCGAATAGCCGGCCGTCATTCAGCCTGACCAGGAGGGCCGGGCGGGCCATGCTTGTCTCATTCACGCGCACCTCCAGCCATATCCGGGAATAGGTGCCCGGTTTGGCCACCGTCATGGTGGAGGCTGGCATCTTGGCTCGTTCTTCCTGACCGGATGACTGTTCGCCGGCATAGGTGACACAGGTGGTCAGTGAAAGGAGCAGACCCAGACATTTATGGACTTTCCAGTTCAAGATCGACTTCTGGGATGTTGGGATTGGCTATGGCCGACAGGTGCAGTGGGCCGTCGGGTAGCGGCATGGAGGTCGGTATGTCCCAGTGCCTTGATTGATCCGGCAGCAGGTAACCGACAATCTGTTGTTCCATCGCCCCATGTTCGCTGCCGACCGGTTGCAGCCGGATACCCATCAGCCGCAGATGGGCGTCCCCGGTATTGGTGGCCTGGAGGGTTACGCTGTGATCTCCACTGCGGAGTGCACGCCACTTGAGCCGGGGTTGGGCCGTCTGGGCAGGATCGATAAATACCGGCACACCGATACGCAGGGCGATCTGCAAACCCTGCTGTCCCTCGGTCGGTGGAGGGGGCACCTCTTCGATATAGAGCCGGTAGGTCAGTTCGCGGCGCGGATCGGCGTCCCGGTTGAGTCCCACTCGCACAATCTGGGTCTGGCCCGGCTGGATAGTGGCGATCGGCGGGGTGGCCACGATATCGTCGGTGGGGTCGTAGTGCACCCTTTCACCGGCGGCTCTCCAGGCCAGCACCTGCAGCTGTATCACGGCAGCACGGGCGCCGTTGTTGACCAGGGTCAGGGCGGCGGTAGGTTGTGCATCACCCAGATGGACCCGGATCGGACTGACCCCCAGGCCACCGGCGCAGGCCAGGTTAAACCAGGCGAGCAGGAGCAGGCACAGGCCACCGTTTTGGGCAAATAGTTTTCGTGTACGCATGGTTTTTCTCAGAACGTGACGGTTACGGTGACGGTGTCTGTGTAGCTGCCGGTGTTGATGTTTTGTGCGGCGGGGATCTGGCCGTAAACCGTGTGATCGATCGCCAGGCCGGTTCCCGTTCCCGCGAGCGTGTCCGTATCTATCGCATTGCCCCAAAGCTGGGTTCGGCCGGCGTCCTGGTAGAGCGTGTAGGTCAGGGTGTCGGCGCCTTTGGTCATTTTGCGGGCCGCTGTGGTGGCTCCTGCTCCGGTACCCGCATCCAGCCCGATATCGTAAGAAGTGAGCAGGGAACACTGAACGGTGATGGTAGAGGTCGCATCGGTTGGCGTGGCAGCCAGGGGATCGTAATTACCGAATGCGAGGTTGGTGGCTGAAACGTTGCAGACGCTGATGACGGTGGCGTCTACCTGAAAGGTGGTTGTCGCTGTCGCGGCGGTTACTGTATTGACTGCACTGAGTAAAACGCTAACGGCAGTGATTTTTGCTAATAAATGGGTCATGGCCTGATCCTCTGTGTTGCGACCCGATTCTGGGCCCCGGGATCCATGCGATTCTGCAAGCCTCCTGCGCAATAATCACTCTGGGTTGTTCCACTTACTATGGCGGCGATAACCTTTCTGACTATAGGGGAACTTCGTTCGGGCTAATCAGCTGAAATATGGATTGATGAAGGAAAAAATTATTAAAACTCAATGGGTTAGTATTTTATTGCTGATTTGATGTCCATCATGAAGGGTCTGGGATAGCATCGAAAATATTGACATTGGTCAGTTAATTGTCTGGTTGTTGTACGGGGAGATTGGTTGCGGGACGGCTTCCCGGTATGGGGCGTCCCTATGTGGCCGGGTTGATCAGAGCCATACTTCTGGCGGTATTTGACTCCGCTTCGGGGCGGACCCGGGGCGCGCTTCAGTCCGTTTTGGGCTGCAGCAGGTAGACCTGTTCCTGCATGGCGGTTACACCCCGCTGCCGGAAACGGGGAGTTTCATCCAGAATATCCCGGCTGAGGATGTTGTCCACTTCGAACCGGTCGGCATAGAAGTGGTTCACTTCGTTCTGATGAACCGAGAAGGGTGGGCCATCCATCTCATGTTGTGGGTACTCCATGGTGACCAGCAGGATGGGCAGCCCGGCAGGAAACAGCGTCTGCAGCTTGTGCGCATAGTCCGGCCGCATGGCCGGTGGCATGGCGATCAGGGAGGCGCGGTCATAGACGGCGTGGCAGTGCGCCACGTCGGACTCCTGCAGGGAAAAGAAGTCGCCGCAGAGAATCTCCAGTTCATCGCAGGACCAGTGTTCAATGCCGTTATCCGTGGTGACCCGGGGTTGCAGGCTGTTCTCCCGGAAGAAGTCGGCCACGGCAATCGGGCTGAGTTCGATCCCCAATACCCGGTAACCCTGCTCCAGCAGCCAGAGCATGTCGCGGCTCTTGCCGCACAGGGGTACAAAGACGGTGGAGCCGGCGGGCAGTTGCAGCCGCGACCAGTACTCCTGCAGGTAGCTGTTGATCTCCTGCTGGTGGAAGCCGATCTGGTTTTTCTCCCAGCGCTCGTGCCAAAACTGTTTATCCATCTGTCCGTTCCGTCGTCTTATCGGTTAACCATGCCCTGGGTTTCAGATACTGCTCATAGAGCAGCGCCTCTTCGGAGCCCGCTTCCGGTGTCCAGTCATAACGCCATTTAACCAGTGGCGGCATGGACATCAGGATCGATTCTGTACGGCCGCCGCTCTGCAGGCCAAACAGGGTGCCCCGGTCATACACCAGGTTGAACTCCACGTAACGGCCGCGGCGATAGAGCTGAAAATCCCGCTGTCGATCCCCATAGGGCTGGTCCTTGCGGCGCTCCACGATGGGTAGATAGGCCGGCAGGTAGTGGTCGCCCACGCTCTGCATGAAACGGAAGCAGGTGTCGAATCCCCACTCGTTGAGGTCGTCAAAGAAGAGTCCGCCAATACCGCGCGGCTCCTGGCGATGGCGCAGGTAGAAGTAGTCGTCACACCACTGACTGAAACGTTCATAGGTGTCGTCACCAAAACCCTGGCAGGCGTCGGCGGCGCTGCGGTGCCAGTGGCGGCAGTCCTCCTCATTACCGTAGTAGGGGGTAAGATCGAAGCCTCCGCCAAACCACCAGATGGGTGGTTCATCCTCCCGTTCGGCGATGAAAAAGCGCACGTTGGCATGGGACGTGGGTACATAGGGGTTCCAGGGATGGATCACCAGGGAGACACCCATGGCCTCGAACGCGCGCCCGGCCAGGTCCGGTCGATGGGCTGTGGCGGACGGCGGCAGGCTCTCGCCGATCACATGGGAGAAGTTGACTCCACCCTGTTCGATCACGTTGCCGTTCTGAATCACCCGGGTGATGCCGCCACCGCCCAAGCCGTGGCGGGCGTCCCGATCCCACTCGTCGGTCTGGAAACGGGCCTGGCCATCACAGGTTTCCAGGGCGTCGCAGATCTGCTGTTGCAGCTGTTGCAGGTAGGCACTGACCGCCGCTTTATCGGGACTGCTCATAGGGTTCGTTCTCTCTGACTGGACGTGCCGGTTACATGCCGTTGGCGAATTTTTTATGCCTGGTGATACCGCTATCGCGGATCGGCTTGAGGGCGCTGGCATAGTGGCCAAGCAGGCTGAGTGCCCATGCGATCCGCTCCCTGAAATAGGCATCCGCCTCCGCATTGTTGTCGGCCGGATCCGGGTTCAGCACACCCTCAACATGACGCACGATGATCTGCTCCGGGATATAGCAGATGCGGTTGTTTTTGTAGCTGCTCATGCGCAGCTCGGCTACCGGGTAGGCGCCGCCATCCCCGGAAGAGACGGTTACGATCAATGCCGGTTTGTGTCCCACTTCCTGATGGCTGCAGAGCAGAAACAGGTTTTTCAGTCCCGAGGGAACCTGTCCATGCCACTCGGGGGAGATAACCACGAACCCGTCACTGCTGCCAAACTGGTCGCGCATCGGCTGCAGAAGTTCGTTCCACGCCGGGTCGTTTTCCCAGATACGCTGGTCCCACAGCGGCAGCGGATTGTCGGCCAGGCTGAAGATTTCTGCTTCGTCACAGTAGTCGGAATCCAGCAGCGCCTGCTGGATATGGCGGGCCACTTTCATACTCTGGGAAGGGTTGCGATGACTGCCACTGATAATAGTTATTTTCATGGTTCGTCCTGAGCTGTGAAAAACGCCCACGAACTGTGGGCTGTTAAAAACCTACGATAATGATAGGTTATTGAGATGTCAATCCTGCCGAATCGCCCTCTGCCATCCCCTGGAAAATCTCAACTTTGATAACAGTGATGCACGCCTGCGGGAACACTTCTATCCGCGTACCGATCCCAGCCCGCTTGACGGCACCCACCTGATCAGCATCAACCCGGACGTGGCCGGTTACTTGATTTTGCCCCGGATCTGTTAAACCCCCATGACATGGCGCACTATTTTGGCGGACATACCCGGTTTCTTCTTTTCGCTCACCGATAGGATCAGGGACGATTGGACTGAACGCCCGGATGCAGCGGCAAATCCCCGGCATGTGCTGCGCAACTGCATGGCCCAAGCGGTGATCCAGTCGGCTGAACGGGGTGCTTTTGAACCGGTGACCAGTTGCTCACTCTGCCGCGAAACCCCGGTGATGCCCACCCCGGATTTGAGCGTTACGCGGAGCAGGTGCCGGACCGGGCCAACAGGATTGAACTGAGCTGCCCATCATGGGCAACCGGTTCAGGATATGGAGATCTCCAGATGACTGCGGCGCTTGTGGCGCCGGCCGTTGGGCGGTCCCTTCGAGTCATCGATTGTCTGGGGCCGGTCCACCCATCTCCTGACCGTCAGGCGGAAGCCGTTAAGGGTCACGCCCTTGAGGCGCTTGATGATCTTTTCCACTTTGTTGTCGGGATAGATATCGATCAGTCCATGAAACTCTATTGCGCCACTCTCCAGGTCCAGCACACGGATCAGCTTGCAGGTGGTGACGGTGGCGCCGTTACGGAACGGGAAGTACCAGCGGGGCTTTAACGCAGCCTGGATCACCGCGGCCAGTTCTTGCCGGGTGATGGAGGGAGGGACATGGGGTATTACTAGCTTCATCACGTCTGAGTGTAGCCATGGGCTGTTCCCCCGGTCGATGAGAATCAGCAATCAGTCACCAGGAGGGTGGATCAGGCGCCGCGCTGATGGGGTTATTCGGGAAGCTCTCCAGCCTTCCGGGACTGGCTGCTAGTAGACGTTGTCTGGCTCTAGTTCAGAGAGGATGGTTTCAAACTTTTCAAATTTCGGATGGCTCGCCAGCTGCTGGTCGTTGCGATAGACACGTCCGGCCGCATCCAGCTGATAGACCGGCCGGTAGCCGGATTGGGAGAGCGTTTTAATCTCGTTAAACAGATTGTCCAGCACCAGTGCGTCGGGACCCTTGCCGATGATCAGGACCATGTGGGGCTGGCCCGCCGGGGTGTGCACGTAACTGAGCCGCAACTGATCGACCGGGATCGATTGGCGTATGGCTGGATCCAGCATCTTGGCAATGCTGATATCCTCACAATCGCCCGTGCCCAGTCTCAGGGTTTCAGCCGGGGACTGCCAATGGTCCTCCCGGTTGTCCGCCTTGTAAGTGACCAGCCGGTTCCAGCGACGGTTGACCCGCGCCAGTTCCGCCAGGCGGCGGTCATCCTGCAGGCGTTTCTGATGAATTTTACTCTGTATCGTTGGCTTGGTTTGCTGGGCGGCACACCCCCCCAGCAGGGCAGTGGCGCCAAGGCCGATCAGCAGATAACGAAACAGGTTGTTCATAGGTCTGACACCATTAAGTTCATGCCTTGCAACGTGCCGTTGATGGCAGATTTTACGAACATGCCGCTCAAGGCTAGCAGACTGAAGTGCATTAATCCATCGCTGATTGGCTCAATAACTTACTGATTGTCTGGTAGAAATTGGAATCCCGTCTGCTTCGGCACCGACCCGAACAGGCAACCTCGGACGTTATTCACCAGGCGGCTTATGCGGGCCGGTGAACTGGTCTAGAATGGCAGCAAGACAGGGTGTGTCAGGGCTTGCGGGACAAGTTCCAGGCCAGGCCTGTTGCTTTTGCCCGGTTTCAAATCCAGGGCGAAATCACTCCACTACAATCACCCGGGAAGGGGCATGGATACGGCTGAATTTGGATTGTGGGCAATGCTGGTGTTCTGGGGCACCGCCATCGGCGGTATCGCGCTGGGTGTCAGTTGGGCCAGGATGAAAGGGCGTAACCCGGTGCGGCCGGAACAGTTGGAAAACTCCCTCAAAAGGCGCCTGGCGCGGGGTGAAATCGACCAGGCTGAGTATGACAGGAAGCTGGCTGATCGGCCCGATGGGGATCAACGGCACTGATACGGGATGTCGGGCAAGACGCCCGGCCGGATCAGCGGCAATGATCCCCGCCCTCCATAGCCGGCCGGCTGGAAAAACCCCGCTCCCAACCCCATTTAAATAGCACAACAATGTCGCCCGAATCAGGTAAAGGTTATGCAATACAAAGATTATTATGCGGTCATGGGAGTCAAGAAGGACGCGACCCAGGATGAGATCAAGCGTGCCTACCGCCGGTTGGCGAGAAAGTACCATCCGGATGTGAGCAAGGAGGCGGATGCCGAGGCGCACTTCAAAGAGGTGGGTGAAGCCTACGAAGTGCTCAAGGATCCGGAAAAACGGGCTGCCTATGATCAGCTGGGGGCAAACTGGAAAGCGGGGCAGGATTTCCGGCCACCGCCGGACTGGGATGCCGGTTTTGAGTTCAGCGGTGGCGGTTTTACCGGGGGTGATGCGGCGGATTACAGTGACTTCTTCGAGACCCTGTTTGGCCGCGGCTTCGGCTCAGCCTTCCACACGGCACATCGCGGGGCGGGTGATTTTCACGCCCCCGGCCAGGATCATCACGCCAAGGTATTGATTGATCTGGAGGACGCCTTCAGCGGGGCGACCCGCACCATCACTTTGCGCACCCCGGAACTGGATCCACAGGGCCATGTGGTGACCCGGGAGCGGACCCTGAATGTGCGGATACCCAAGGGCGTCCGGCAGGGGCAGCAGATCCGTCTGGCCGGCCAGGGCACGCCCGGTATCGGCCAGGGGCCGGCCGGTGATCTCTACCTGGAAATCGAATTCAGGCCACACCGGCTGTTCCGGGTCGATGGGCGGGATCTCTATATCGATCTGCCGGTGTCGCCCTGGGAGGCGGCGCTGGGCGCCAAGGTGAAACTGCCGACCCCGGCGGGTGTGATCGATCTGACCATTCCTGCCGGTTCCAGTGGGGGGCGTAAGCTGCGTCTGAAGGGGCGCGGCATACCCGCCGGCCAGCCCGGTGATCTGTACGCCATATTGCAGATTGCCCTGCCGCCGGCGGATAACGAGAAAGCGCAGGCGCTGTATCGTAAAATGGCACAAGAACTGGCATTCAATCCACGTGCCGGACTGGGGGTATAGATGAAACGGGAAAATGACATTATGGCCGGCCTGTTGCTGGATGAAGAGTGTCTGCTCACGTTGGGTGAACTGAGCCGTTCCTGCCGGGTGCATGCGGAGTGGATCGTGGAACTGGTGGAGCAGGGGATTATAGAACCCCAGGGCGATGACCTGCGCGAGTGGCGTTTCCCCGGCAACTGCCTGAGCCGGGTGCAGCAGGTTCAGCGTCTGCAACGGGATCTGGGCGTCAACCTGGCCGGCGCGGCCCTGGCCCTGGAGCTGCTGGATGAGGTGCGCCGCCTGCGGCGACGGCTCTCCATACTCGACCGGGAGATGCGCTGAACTGCCGGCCAGCGCCGGCGTTGACCGGCCCCGGCCGGGGTTCAGCTGAACAGCCTGGGTAACAGCAGGGTGATCGAGGGGAACAGGATCAGGATCACCACCCGGATAAAATCGGAAATCAGGAAGGGAGCGACTCCCTTGAAACTCTCGATCATCGGCACGTTATCGGCCATCTTGTTGATAATAAACACATTCATCCCCACCGGCGGGGTGATCAAGCCCACCTCTACCACGATCAGGGCGATAATGCCGAACCAGACCTTCAGCTCCTCCGGATCCATGCCGAAGTCGAGCCCCATCAGAATCGGCCAGAACACCGGAATGGTGAGCAGGATCATGGAGAGAGAGTCCATGACACAGCCGAAAATCAGGTAGAGCACCAGCATGGCGATCAGCACCAGATAGGGCGACAGGTTGCTGTCACCGATCAGGCTGGCCGCCTCCGTCGGCATCTGGGTCAGTGCCAGGAAGGCATTGAACACATCGGCGCCAAACACGATCAGGAAGATCATACCGGTGGCGCTGGCCGTGCCCAGCAGACACTCGCGCAAGCCGTCCCAGTTCAGATGGCCGTGGAAAAACGCCAGCAGGCCGGTTGCCACCGCGCCGACCGCGGCGCCTTCGGTGGGTGTGAAAGCGCCGCCGTAGATACCGCCAATGACCACCAGGAAGATCACCGTGACCGCCCAGACATCCGCCAGGCTGGCGAATTTCTCCCGCCAGCTGCTGGCGGGACCGGCGGGGCCAGCGTCGGGCACCAGTCGCACGTAGACCGACACCGCAATCAGGTAACCCAGGGCGGCCAGAAAACCGGGAATGAAGGCGGCCTGAAACATGGTGGCGATGTTGCCCTCGGTGAGAATGGCGTAGATCACCAGGATTACCGAGGGCGGAATCAGGATGCCCAGGGTGCCGCCGGCCGCCAGTGCGCCGGTGGCCAGACTGCCGGAGTAGCCGTGGCGTTTCAGTTCCGGCAGGGCCACCTGGCCGATGGTGGCCGCAGTGGCGAGTGACGAGCCGCAGATGGCGCCAAAGCCGGCACAGCCGCCGATGGCGGCCATGGCGATGCCTCCCCGCCGGTGGCCCAGCCAGACACTGGCGGTATGGAACAGGGCGCGACTCAGACCGGCCTTGCTGGCGAACTGACCCATGAGCAGAAACAGGGGGACCACGGAGAGATCGTAGGTGCTGAAGCGCCAGTAGGCGGCGGTCTTGAGATAGCTGATCAGCGGCGTCCAGCCGGACAGGGCCACGTAGCCCGCCATGCCCACCAGCAGCATGGCAACCCCGATCGAGATGCGCAGCGCAATCAGCAACAGCAGTACCGCAAACATCAGGGCGCCAATTTCCATACCACTCATAGGGGACGATTACTCCATTGCCGTATGCCGGTGTAGAGACAGACCAGGGTCAACAGGGCGAGCGAGGCGACAATGGGGATGAAACCCCACCAGCGGGACAGCCCCAGGATCATGGTCTGTTCCCCGTACTGGTACATGTCGTAGCCGCCCAGAGTCAGGCGCCAGGTGAGCAGCCCGGCGATCAAGCCGTAGATCAGGCTGCAGATGGCGTCCAGGCGATTGCGGGTTTTGTCCCGGGCCCGCAGGGTGAAAAAATCCACCACCACGTTACCGCTGTGCAGCTGGCAGTAGGGCAGGAAGGCGAATACCGAAATGGCGCAGCCCACCTCCACCAGTTCAAAATCCCCCGGTACCGGCAGGCTGAACAGGTAGCGGCCGGTAATGCTCACCACGGTCATCAGCGCCAGCCCCAGCAGCAGCAATCCGCCACCGGTGGCAAACAGGTTGCTGAGGCTGTATATCACCCGATCCACGGGGGACCGGTTATCGGCGACTCTGGTCATCAGGCTTGCCGGTCGTGGGATTTACTGGCTGTACTTGGTCACCAGGGCCTTGGCATCCTGGTACAGCTGTTGGCCATTCAGACCCCGTTTGTCCATGGCATTGATCCAGTTATCCACCACCGGCTGCGCGGCCTGCTTCCAGCGCTCCAGCTCCGCTCCCTCAATGGTATTGAACTGGTTGCCGGCCTGGCGAGCGGCCTCCCGTCCCGGGTTGTCGGCCTGGTCCCAGATGGCACCGATCTGCCTGGCCAGTGCCAGCCCGGAGTTGTTGTCGATGATCTGTTTCAGGTCCGCCGGCAGACTGTCATAGCGGGCCCTGTTCATGCCGAACAGGAACACGGTGGTATAGATGCCGTGTTCGCCACCGAATTCGCTGTGGTACTTGACCAGTTCATGCACCTTGAGCGGCAGGGTCACCTCATAGGGCAATACGGTACCATCCACCACGCCCTTGGAGAGGGCCTGGGGAACGGCCGGAACCGGCATGCCCACCGGTGTCGCACCCAGTAGCTTCAACGCCTCGTTGATGGTACGGGTGGGCGCCCGGATCTTGGTGTCCTGCAGATCCTCCAGGGTCCGGATCGGCTTGTTGCGCATGTGGAACTGCCCCGGTGCGTGGGTATGGATCAGGATCGGGTGAATCGACCGGTATTCGGCCTGCATGTGCTGTTGATAGAACTCCCAGACCGCCTGGCTGGTGGCCTCGGCGGTGCCGGCAACAAACGGCAGTTCGAACACTTCGGTCAGTGGAAAGCGGCCACGGGTATAGCCGGGGACGGTCCAGACGATATCGGCCACACCGTCACGCACCTGGTCAAACAGCTGGGGCGGCTTGCCCCCCAGCTGCATGGCCGGATAGATCTTGATGTCGATGCGCCCGTTGGACTCCCGCATCACCTTGTCGGCCCAGGGTTGGATGAACTGGGTATGGGCGGTGGATGAGGGCGGCAGGAAGTGGTGAATTTTCAGTTCCACTTCGGCGGCGACGGCTGGCAGGCTGGGCAGCGCCAGGGCCAGAATCGCCGATTGAAAAAGTTTTCTGATAGCCATGTTTAGGGATGTCCTCTGCGCAGTCGGGTATGCAGGAGCTGTTTTTACTGGACAATCAGGGCGCCGATTTGGTCTTTTCAAACAGTTACTGCAGTTTGTAAGTTGGAGCCTTTTCAGTGGCTGTTTCCGAAAAGCCCTCAATAATACGCACTTATTACGGGTATTTGAAATGGACACCCGCCTCCGGCGCGGAAATAGTCACCGACGGGCCGGGTCGGCCGGTGCTTCCGGGGTCAATCGATGCTGATCAAACAGCCCGGTAAAACGGGCCGCCGGACAGGCTTTTTGGGGTTATGCAATCGGCCCGGTTTGGCTTATGCTAGTGGCTCTACGCCTGCCTGACTGGTCGATCAATGACGCCGACAATCCTGATCCTGTTGAGTGGCCTGGGCCTGCTGTTGGTCGGGGTCGGGCTGTTGGGTACCCTGCTGGGTATGCGGGCCACCCTGGCCCAGTTCAGCAATATCGATATCGGTTTTATCATGGGCGGCTATTACGCCGGCTACATCATGGGTACCCTGGTGGTGCCCCGGGTGATCCGCAATGTGGGGCATATCCGTTCCTTTGCCACTTTTGCCGCGGTTGGCGCGGCCACCAGTCTGGCTTTTGGCTTGCTGGTGCATCCCTGGGTATGGCTGGTGTTGCGCATGTTCAATGGTCTCTGCGTGGTGGGGCTCTACATGGTGGTGGAGAGCTGGCTCAATGAGCAGAGTGACGGCTCCGCCCGGGGACGTATCTTCTCCCTCTACATGATGAGCACCCTGGTGGCGCTGGGACTTGGCCAGATGCTGCTGCTGGCGGGCGACACCATGGAGCTGACCCTGTTTGCCCTGGCCGCCATACTGATCTCCCTGGGGGTGGTGCCGGTGGCCGTCACCCGGGTACACGAACCCCGGATCGAGAACGAGGTGACAGCCCGCTTTACCGAACTGCTGCGGGCCACCCCTTTCGGTTTTATCGGGGCCCTGTGTGCCGGGCTGGTCAATGGCGCTTTCTGGGGTATGACGCCGGTGTTCGGTCAGCGGCTGGCGCTGGGGGATGGGCAGATCGCCCTGCTGATGAGCGCCACCATCTTCGGCGGGGCGATTCTGCAGTGGCCGATCGGGCATATCTCGGATCGCCTGGACCGACGCCTGGTGCTGGTGCTGACCAGTCTCTGCACCGCGGTGGTGGCGGGTGTCACCGCCCTGATCGTGATCCGTAACTACCCGGGGCTGATCCTGTCCGCTTTCCTGCACGGCGGCCTGATGTTCTCCCTGTACGGCATCAGCGTGGCCTACGCCTACGACCACCTGAAGCCGGGCCAGGCACTGGAAGCCACCCGCAGCCTGCTGCTGATTTACGGTGTGGGGGCCCTGAGCGGGCCACTGCTGGTGGGTTTCGCCATGGAGTTGATCGGTCCGGTCGGGTTACCGGTGGTATCGGCGACCACCACCGGCATCCTGGCCCTGTTCGGACTCTACCGCATGTCCAGGCGATCGGCGCCCCCGGTGGAGGAGCAGACCGAATTCGTCCCGCTGGTGCGCACCACGCCGGTGGTGCTGGAGATGCATCCCGATGTGGACGAGAGCCTGGAACCGGAGGCGACCGGGAACGTGGCGCCGGACAGGGCGAACCGGGAGTGACGCCCCTTCCGGTTGGTCGATTCCCGGTCGCCGGGCTTTTTCACCGCCGCTTCAGTATGCCGGTGCATCCGCCTCGTAGCGCAGGCCTTTCTCTGCGGCCTGCTCCCGGATGGTGCTGTAGAGCTTGTAATCCAGTGACGCCTCGGCGGCTCCGCTCTTGGCCACTTTCTGGCGGATAAAGTCGGCACGCTGTTCGGCCAGTTTTTCGATCCGCTGTTGCAACGCTTTGCGTGCTGCCGCCTTCTCCTTGATCAGTGCCTGCTGTTCCTCCGGCGCCATGGCCTGCATGGGGGCGGGCAGTTTCTCTGCTTCAATCGTGGCCATATCAACCCGGCCGCTGGCAACGTCATCCACCAGTTCGCCCTTGCCGAGGAAATTCGCCTTGCCACTGGATGAGGCGTTGAAGGTGGCGCGACGGGCACGGGACTCCACCGAAGCGTCCGCATGCAGTTTTTCGGTGGCGGCCAGCTTCTTCTGCTGGGCCAGCTTGTCTGCCGCGCTGCCGTAGAAGATGCGGGTCCGGTCCAGCGCCTCCGACAGCCGGGCGATCTGTGCATCGAATGGGGTGGAGATGGCCAGGGCGCTGCCGCCCTGTTCCACCTGGAAATAGCGGCCGCCGCCCTGTTGAGCGATCCGGTTCCAGTTCTGCCGGGTGTTGCGATCCTCTCCGCACTGGATGGTGTTGATCAGGATGCCACGCTGTCTGGCCTGGCTGACGATCGCCGGATACTGCACTTCGTTGTAGTCCATGTGGGGCGGCGCATCACCCACCAGGAAGACTACCCGGTAGCTGCTGTCGTCCTGGCTCCAGGAGATACGGTTGACCGCGTCATTGAGCGCCTGATTGACACTCTCCGGACCGTCGCCCCCGCCGGCGGCCTGGAACTCCATCAGGGCCGCGTACATGCTGTCCAGATCATCCGACAGATCCAGTACCCGGGTGATATAGCTGTCCCCCCGGTCCCGATAGGCCACCAGGCCCATGCGGATCTCCGGGGCCGACTCGGCGGAGGCCATGGAGCTGGCGATGGACCAGATCTTCTCCTTGGCTGCCTGGATCATGCCGCCCATGCTGCCGGTGGTATCCAGCACGAATACCACTTCGATGCGCTGCTGCTGCCGGATGGCCGGATTGGTTTCCGGTGGTTGAGCCGGCTGGATGACCGGCGCTGCCACGGCGCCGGTGCCCTGGTAGGCGGGATAGAGGGCGATACCGCCGGCGGTGGCGGTGAAGAGCGAAATGGCGATGATTTTTGCTTTCATGGTGTTGTTCCCTTGGTTATCAATGCATGGATGTCAGGCGGCGCAGGGCGGCCTCGGCGGCCTGTTCGGCCTGCTGGAAGCGGTCGGTTGACTGCCCTGACGATCGCTTGTCCCGGGTGGTTTTTTTCAGATCGGCGGGGATGGTGCTGAACAGCGCCTGCAACAGAAAAAAGCACCAGATACTGAGCAGCAGACTGCCGGTATTCAGGGCCGCCCAGACAGCGGCCGCCAGCCCCAGACCACTCAGCCCCAGGTCGGCCAGGGCGGCCATCGGACTGCTGTAGAAGTAGAGCGAGCGGATCAGCCAGATCAGCCCGATGTGCAGGGCCAGGTAGAGCGTGAGCGGCGGATTCAGCAGCCAGATGAGGATGGCGCAGATCAGCCAGATGGTGATGGTGACCACTCGTCCCAGCCGCTCCCGGCTGCGCCGGAACAGGTAGAGGCCGTAGGCGAGGCCGAGCCCGGCGATCAGCAGTTTCAGCAGGGCCAGATCCGGCACGGCCGGTGACAGGGCACTGAACAGGATCGAGCCGGTCAGGCTGGCGGCCAGGGCGATGCCCACCCCTTCCAGAAAAGTGGGCCGTTTCATGATTGGCTCCTGCGCTGTTTCTCGCGCAGAAAGGCGACCTCCACGTCCGCCTCTTCTACCCGGATCGGATCGGGTTCGCCGGCGTCCTGCCCGCTGCCCCGGGATGCCGGGTTGGTCAGCAGCTGGGCCTTCTGTCGCAGGCTCTCCAGCCGGGTACGGTTCTCCGCCTGGCGTTGTGACAGGTCGGTCAGGGTCTGTTGCAGGTTGTCCCGGTGCTGCTGCTGTTGCTCGGTGAACCGGCTCAGCTCCAGCTTTTTACGGATCAGCTGCCTGGCCAGCCCCTCCTGGTCCGACCGAAAGCAGATATCCAGCTCCTGATCCATGCCGGTCAGCTTGTCGCGCCACGCCTGTAACCGGCCGTTCAGCTGGTCCAGTTCGTGCTGCAGCAGTCGGGCGCGCCGGTTCTCCTCGGCGCAGGCCGACTCCATCTCCCGGATCGACTGTTTAAGCAGCAGATCGGGCTCCTCGATGCGGTCCAGTACCGCATGCATATCGGCACGAAAGAGTCGTGCCAGCCGGTTAATCAATGCCATGGATGACCTCCTGTTGACTGGTCCTGGTGATTGGCTGGATACAGTCTAGGTTTGGCCATCGGCCGCTTGTAGGAGCGGTTTTGTAAAATGTTCCGCCGTCGGTTTACAAAAGTTTTACATGTCGGGCGCCACTCAAACTGGTACGCTTTTGCCCAGTCTGAAACCGTACCTGAATGAGCCTGAGAAGCGATGTCACGCAAGATCCGCCTGCTGATAGTGGAAGATGAACCGGCCATACGCACCGGCCTGGTGGATCTGTTCGTGTTTCATGGCTACGAGGTGGCGTGTGCGGAAGAGGGCCGGGAGGGTCTCAGGCTGGCCTTGAGCGGCCACTATGACCTGCTTCTGCTGGATGTGATGCTGCCCGGCGTCAACGGCTTTGATATCTGTGCACAGGTCAGGGAGCAGGACCGGGAACAGCCGATCATCCTGTTGACCGCCAAGAGCGGTGACGAGGATGTGATCCAGGGGCTATCCCTGGGGGCCGATGATTACGTCACCAAGCCGTTCTCGGTCGCCCAGCTGGTGTTGCGTGTGCAGGCGGTGTTGCGCCGGGCACGGATCAGTAGCGAGGTGGAGAACCGGATACGGCTGGGTGACACCGTGGAGCTGGACTGCCGCAATCTGTCCGGGCGTTGCGGCGATGAAGAGCACGCCTTTACCCGCCGGGAGATGGAGCTGTTGCAGTATCTGCATGCCAACGCCGAACGGCCGGTGTCCCGGGATGAACTGCTGACCCGGGTGTGGGGCTATGCGCGGAATCTGGACCTGGAGACCCGCACGGTGGATATCCATATCGCCAAGCTGCGTCGCAAGATCGAGCCGGATGCGGCCAATCCCCGTTACCTGGTGACGGTGCGCGGCGCCGGTTACCGGTTGCTGGTGGAGTAGTCATGGGCCGCGGACCCCGCCTGGCCGGTCTCACGCCAGCGCAACTGCGGCGCTGGCTGCTGCTGTTTTTCCTGGCGCTATTGATCCCTTCCGGCGTACTGATTCAGCAATCCTACAGCCAGCTCAAGTGGGAGGCGTTTCACCTCTACCGGGTGCAGGCGGAGGAGCTGAGCGCGCGTATCAATGACCGGTTGCAGCGCCTGATTGGGACGGAAGAGCAACGGGGTTTTACCGACTACGGCTTTCTGGTGGTGGCGGGGGAGGCCAGGGCGGGGTTTCTGCAACCGTCGGCCCTGTCCCGTTATCCGGTGGCTGCGTCACTGCCCGGGGTGATCGGCTATTTTCAGGTGGATGACGCCGGCCGTTTCAGCACCCCGTTACTGCCCACCCCGGCAGACCAGGCCCGGCGTTATGGAATCTCCGCTCAGGAGCTCGATCAGCGTCAGACCCTGCATGCCCGGTTGCAGCAGATTCTGAGCGAGAACCAACTGGTCCAGGCGGGCGCGGCGACCCGCCCGGCGGGGCCGGACAAAGCCGCCCCGGAGGCAGGAGTGCGCCGTCAATCCGTCACCGGCCTGGCCAGTACGAGCGATATTCCCCAGGCGGACAGGGTCGACCAGCCCCAGGCGGCGTTTGATGCCCTGAACCGTGCGCAGAGCAAGGGTCAGCTGGCGAACAAGGCGGGCCTCAGTCAGCCGCGCAGCCGGGTGGAGGATCTGCAACTCGACCGCCGTTTCGAGGCGCAGCTTGCGGAGGAGCAGGCGGTTGCCCCGCTGGAGAAGAAGCTCAAGGCGAGCCCGCCGCGCACGGCCCGCAAGGAGCGGAGCCTGCTGCCGGCGCCGGCGCCGGCAGCGCCCGCGGCAGAGCAGGCGGTGGATGGCGCCAGCTACCGGTCCGGTCAGTCGGGGGTGCGCATTCACACCTTTGAGAGCGAGCTGGATCCGTTTGAGTTCAGCCTGCTGGATAGCGGCCATCTGGTGCTGTTTCGCAAGGTGTGGCGGGATGGCCGGCGCTTTATCCAGGGGCTGCTGATTGAGCAGCAGCCGTTTCTGCAGGCGGCCATCGGCGACCTGTTCGGGGAGACCACCCTGGCCGCTATGAGTGAACTGACCGTCGCCTACCGGGGTGAACTGTTCAACACCTTTAGTGGCCAGCTTGCCGCCGGTTACCAGAGCCAGGCCCAGTCACTGACCGGGGCGCTGCTCTACCGCACCCGGCTTGCCGCACCCCTGAGTGACATGGAGCTGATCTACAGTATCCGGCAGCTGCCGGCCGGGCCCGGTGGTCGGCTGATCCTCTGGGTGGCGCTGATCCTGCTGCTGGTGCTGTGCGGTGGCTTCTATCTGCTCTACCGGCTCGGCCTACGCCAGATCGAACTGTCGCGACAGCAGCAGGACTTTGTCTCCGCCATCAGCCACGAGCTGAAGACCCCCCTGACCTCGATCCGCATGTACGGGGAGATGCTGCGGGAGGGCTGGGCCAGCGAAGAGAAAAAGCGAACCTACTACGACTACATTTATGACGAGAGCGAACGCCTCACCCGCCTGATCAATAACGTGCTGCAACTGGCCCGCATGACCCGTAACGCCCTGGTGCTGGAGTTGAAGCCGGTCAGTGTGGCGGCGCTGATGGAGAGCATCGGTACAAAAATCGGCGCGCCGGTGGCCCGGGCGGGATTCGAGCTGGCACTCCACACCGACCCGACGGCTGCCGACTGCGTGCTGCGGCTGGACAGGGACAGCTTCAGCCAGATCATGATCAACCTGGTGGATAATGGATTGAAGTTTTCCTCCCGGGCAGAGGAGCGGCGCATCGAAATCTCCGCGGTGCGGGAGCGGCACAACCAGCTGGTATTCACGGTCAGGGATTTCGGCCCCGGGGTACCCCGGGACCAGATGAAAAAGATTTTCCGGCTGTTTTACCGCTCCGGGAATGAGCTGACCCGGGAGACCATCGGTACCGGTATCGGGCTGGCCCTGGTCAGCCAGCTGGCGGCGGCCATGGGCGGTCGGGTGGATGTGCTCAACCAGCAGCCGGGCGCGGCCTTTCGGGTGATCTTTCCGATCCCGGCGGACGGCGATCAGTGCGGTGAGTAGTAGACCCCGTGGATGTAGTTGTACAGGTGGTCGATCACGATCTCCTGCTCGTTGATGATGCTTTTCACCACGTCGCCGATACTGACCAGCCCGATCAGCTGGTCATTCTCCATGACCGGCAGGTGGCGAATACGCTTGTCCGACATGATGGCCAGGCACTCCTCCATGCGCGTCTTCCTGCCCACGTAACAGACCTCGGTGGTCATCACTTCTTTCACCAGGGTCTCCTTGGAGGATTTGCCCTTGATAATGATCTTGCGGGCGTAGTCCCGCTCCGAAAGGATACCGATCAACTCGCCCCCCTGTATAACCAGCAGGGCCCCGATATTCTTCCGGTCCATCTGCACCAGGGCGTCATAAACCGTGGCGTCCGGTGTGATGGACCAGATCTGGTCATCCTTTTGCGCCAGAAGATTTTCAACAAACATGGCTGCACCTCTCTCGCTGTCATCGCTGAAACTTCTCCTGAGTATAGTAAGCGTGGGGGATTGTGGTCGTTCGTGCGCTAAGGGTTATCCCTGTGGTCAGGGGCAGGACCGGTATCGCTCGATCGGATTGAATTGATTTTTCTCAAGGACGATGCGCCTAAATAACCCTACCCTGAGCGGGTTAAATGCGGGGTGGCCATGGTTCGGTTGTGCGCCCTGCCCGATGTCAGTGTGACTCACCGGAGCTTGTTACCAACTACCTGCCATGAAACGGTTATCTCTGCTGGTCTTTGTCGTGGTGGGTTGTCTGCTGCCCGCCCTGGGGTTTGCCCTCCCGCCGCTGCAGCTGTTTATCGATCTGACGCCCCCCGGCGGGGTGCTCAATTTACCCGCCGGCAGTTATGCGGGCCCGGCCGTCATCCGCCAACCGATCACCATTGACGGCCACGGGGAGGCGACCGTGGACGGCGAGGGCAGCGGCACGGTGCTGACGGTCCAGGCGGACGGGGTGACCGTGCGCGGGCTGCATCTGACCAACTCCGGTAACTCCCATGACCAGGTGGACGCCGCCCTGTTGCTGACCGGTCAGGATGCACTGGTGGAGGACAATCGCATAGACAACGTGCTGTTCGGGATTCATATCCGCCAATCGGATGGCAATGTGGTGCGCAATAACCGGATAGAGTCCCGCCAGGAGGAGCCGAGTCTGCGCGGCGAGGGCATCCGGATCTGGTACAGCCGTAAAAATCTGCTCCAGGGCAACCATATCAGCCGGGTCAGGGACGTGGTGTTTGCCAACGCGCCGGATAACCGGTTTATCGGTAATACCATTGAAGACAGCCGCATCGGCATGGAGCTGATCTTTTCCCCCGACAATGAGATCGCCCGGAATACCCTGCTGCGGAATATCTCCGGCATTGTGCTGGTCTACTCCAATGGCGTGATCATTCGTGAAAACCATCTACTCAATATGCCGGATATCACCAGCTCGGCGCTGGCGGTTAAGGAGAGCTCCCAGGTGCGCCTGGAGTCCAACGATATTGTGCGCTGCGCTGTTGGACTGACGGCCAATTCACCAACCGATCCGGGCAATATCATCTATCTCAGGAACAACCATTTCGCCTATAACGATGTGGCTATGTACTTCTACGGCGAAAAGGGTGGGCATATCGTCCATGGCAACCGCTTTACCGGCAACATCACCACCATTGCGGTGAGTGCCGCTTCCAGTGCGCTGGATAATGACTGGCGTGGTAATTACTGGGATAACTACCGGGGCTTCGACCGGAACGGGGATGGTATCGGCGATACGCCGCACAACATCTTTCTCTACTCCGACCGGCTCTGGATGGACCGGCCCATGGCGCGTTTCTTCCGCGCCTCCCCGGTGTTGGAGATGGTGGATTTTGTCGAACGCCTGGCCCCCTTCTCCATGCCTGACCTGATCCTCTCCGATCCCGAACCCAGCGTCTATTGAGGGTGGACGGGGTTTATCTCCGCGCCCGCTCGTGTCAGCATGGAGGCCTGTTTTCCACTGGTGAGCACCAAGTATGTCCAATCCCGATTCAACCGATCTGCAGCGGGCCGAAGCGGATTTTCTGGCCCTGATCGAAGCCCATCAGACCCTGCTGCTCTCCACGGTAACGGCCGATGGTCAGCCGGAGATCAGCTACGCCCCCTATGTGCGTGACCAGGCGGGCCGGTTTTACATCTATGTCAGCGAATTGGCCGCCCATACCGGCAACCTGCAGGGGCAGGGCCGTGCCGCCATCCTGTTTATCCGCCCGGAGACGGAAACCCGTAACCCGTTTGCCCGGGAGCGGGTGGTACTCAAGTGCCGGGCGGATGAGGTCTCCCGGAGTGACCCGGACTACGGGCAGATGCTGGCCCTGATGGAGCAGCGCTTCGGTGACACGGTGGCCCTGTTACGGGGACTGCCGGATTTCCACTTGTTTGCCCTGACCCCGACCGCAGGTCACTACGTGGCCGGGTTCGGCAAAACCTATCAGCTGGAGCTGCCGGCCGGTCGCCTGAGTCCGGTTTTACCACCCGCCTGAGTGCCCGGTGTCCACCTTCCGTTTTCAGCAGTTCAGCGTACAGCAGGGTGAGAGCGCCATGAAGGTGTGCACCGATGCCACCCTGTTCGGCGCCATGGCGCCACTGGCGGGGGGCGAACGGGTGCTGGATATCGGCGCCGGCAGCGGCCTGTTGTCCCTGATGCTGGCCCAGCTGGGGGCGGGCCATGTGACGGCGGTGGAGTTGACGCCCGAAGCGTGTCGTGACGCGGCGGCCAATTTCTCCAACAGCCCCTGGGCCGGGCGGCTGGAGCTGGTGCCCGGTTCAATTCAGGCCTATGCTGAACGTTGCGGGCACCGGTTTGACCTGATTATCTGCAATCCGCCTTTCTTCGAGCAGCACAGTAAAAACCGTCTCCAGCTGCGCAGTCTGGCCCGCCATGCCGATGGGCTGCCCCATGACGAACTGCTGCAACTGGCTGCCGGGCTGCTGACCCCCGGTGGCCGATTTTATCTGCTGATTCCGCTGCATGCAGTGGCCCGGATTGTCGCGCTGGCCGCCGCGCTGGGGCTGTTCCTGGTGGGGCGGGTCGATTTTGCCGGCCATGCGGAGAGTCGTGCCAAGGTGGCGGCGCTCACGTTTGCGGATCAACCTGAAATGTTCGTCTGTCGTCGGCTGGTCATCTATAATGCGCCGCGCGTCTACAGTGGAGAGAGCGCCCGTTACCTCTCCCCCTTTCTGCTGCGATTTGCCACCCCGGCCTGACTTCGCGCCGGATGTTTTGCGGCTGCCAAACCCTTGTTGGAGTAAGCATTATGACCAAACTGGATGAATCACTGCGCGACGATGTGCGTATGCTGGGTGAGAGTCTGGGACAGACCATCGAAAACCACCTGGGACCGGCATTTCTACAGAAAATTGAGCGTATCCGGCACCTGGCCAAGGCGGGGCGCCTGGATGCGGCTTCCAACCACGACGCATTGCTGGAAGAGCTTTCCGGCCTGAGCGAGACCGAGATGTTGCCGGTGGCGCGCGCCTTCAGCCAGTTTCTCAACCTGGCCAATATCGCCGAGGAGTTCCATCGGGTGCGGCTGCACCAGGATGTGTGTGAACTGGACGCGGAGGACTCGTTCGCCCGGCAGCTCAAGCAGTTGCAGGCGGATGGCCTGAGCGATGAACAGATCCTCCAGGCCATTGGTCGCATGGATGTGGACCTGGTGCTGACGGCCCATCCCACCGAGGTGAATCGCCGCACCCTGATTAAAAAATACAACGCCATCACCGACTGCCTGCGCCAGCTGGAGCGGGGCGAGTATCGCCAGCGGCGGCTGAATGAGCTGGTCAGCCAGATCTGGCACACCAACGAAATCCGCCAGCAGCGACCGACCCCGATTGACGAGGCCAAGTGGGGTTTCGCGGTGATCGAGGGCTCCCTCTGGCAGGCGGTGCCCAACTATCTGCGCCAGCTGGATGAGTCCATGCAGGCGGTGCTCAACCGGCCCTTGCCCCTCGACTGTTCGCCGGTGCGATTCTCCTCCTGGATGGGTGGCGACCGGGATGGCAATCCCTATGTCACGGCCGAGGTGACCCGCAAGGTGCTGCTGCTGGCGCGCTGGATGGCGGCCGATCTGTATGACCGGGATCTGACCCAGTTGCGCACGGAACTCTCCATGTTCGAGTGTAATGCGGAGCTGCGGGAGCGGGTCGGGGATGCGCCGGAACCCTACCGTCATCTGCTGGCCGGTCTGCGGCGCCGCCTGGGCCAGACCAAGGACCTGATCCAGGCGGGCTTGGCGGGGCAGCCGTTCAGGAACGAGGCGCTGATGACCACCGAGGATCTGCTGGAGCCGCTGCGGCTCTGCCACCGCTCCCTGATCGAGTGCGGTATGCAGATCATCGCCGGCGGGCTGTTGGAGGATATCATCCGTCGTATCGCCTGTTTCGGCGTCACCCTGGTGCGGCTCGATATCCGCCAGAATGCCGACCGGCACGGGGCGGTGTTCGACGCCCTGACCCGGTTCTATGAGCTGGGCGCTTACCTGGAGTGGGATGAGGAGCGCAAACAGGCGTTCCTGCTCAAGGAGTTGCGCAGCAAGCGACCCCTGATACCGGCCGGCTGGGAGCCGGATGAGCAGATCAGGGAAGTGCTGGAGACCTGCCGGGTGATTGCCCAGGCCGATCCCGACGCCCTGGGTTCCTACGTGATCTCCATGGCCAGCCGGCCATCCGACGTGCTGTCGGTGATCCTGCTGCTGCGGGAGATGGGGGTGGGGCATGATATGCGGGTGGTACCGCTGTTCGAGACCCTGGTGGACCTGCAGGAGGCGCACCACTGTATCGATCAACTGCTCGCCATCGACTGGTACCAGGACTATACCCACGGTCACCAGGAGGTGATGATCGGCTATTCCGACTCTTCCAAGGATGCCGGCCAGCTGGCGGCGGTCTGGGGGCAGTACAAGGCCCAGGAGGCGCTGACCGCCACCTGCCGGGCCCGGGGTGTCCACCTGACCCTGTTCCATGGCCGTGGCGGTACCGTGGGGCGGGGCGGTGGTCCCACCCATCGGGCCATTCTGGCCCAGCCGCCCGGATCGGTGAACCACACCATTCGGGTGACCGAGCAGGGCGAGGTGATCCGCTTCAAGTTCGGTATCCCGGAGATTGCCGAGCGCAACCTGGAGCGCTACAGCGGCGCCGTACTGGCGGCCACCCTGTGCCCGTCGCCGGCCCCCAGGCCGGAATGGCGCGCCATGATGGAGTCGCTGGCCGGGGATGCCTTTCAGGCTTACCGGGCGGTGGTGCGGGACGATCCCCGTTTCGTGCCCTTCTTCCGCGCCTCGACCCCGGAGCATGAACTGGGCAAGCTGCCGCTGGGATCGCGTCCCGCCAAGCGGCGGGCCGATGGCGGGGTGGAGAGTCTGCGGGCCATCCCCTGGGTATTTGCCTGGACCCAGATTCGCCTGATGCTGCCGGCCTGGCTCGGCTCGGATGCCGCCCTGGGACAGGCGATCGCGTCCGGCCAGTTAGAGCGGCTGCATGAGATGTATGCGGCCTGGCCCTTCTTTACCAGTTATGTGGATATGCTGGAGATGGTGCTGGCCAAGAGTGACCCAGCCATTGCCGAATACTATGCCGCCCGGCTGGTACCGGCCGAGCTGCAGGGGCTGGGGGAGACCCTGCGGAAGCGCCTGACGGACACTTTCGATAGGGTGTTGAAAATCAAGCAGACCGGTAAGCTGCTGGCCGATTTCCCCCTGATCCGGCGATCTATTAACGTGCGTAACCCCTATATCGATCCGCTCCATTATCTGCAGGCGGAACTTCTTTACCGGGATCGGAATCAGCCGGATGAGCGCCTGGAACAGGCGTTGATGGTCACCATGGCGGGTATTTCAGCCGGTATGCAGAACACCGGCTGAGGGCGGGTTGGCTCGCCCCTGCCGACGGTCAGGCCCGCCGACAGGGGGGCTGATCAGCTGGATTTCTTGACGAACTGGGTCAGGATGACAATCTGCTGGCCGTTGACGCGGCCCTCGATCTGCTCTGGGTTGTCCGCTACCAGGGAGATACCACGCACGGCGGTGCCCCGTTTGGCGGTAAAGTTGGCGCCCTTGACGTTAAGGTCCTTGATCAGGGTGACGGTGTCGCCCGCTTCCAGGGTGGCGCCGTTGCAGTCCCGGTGTTGCACCGTTTCCTCGCCGTCACCGCCCTCATTGAGCGCTTCCGCCCAGGCCTGGGTCTCTTCATCCAGATAGAGCATATCCAGCAGGTCCTGTGGCCAGCCTTCGGCGCTGAGCCGTTTGAGCATGCGCCATGCCATCACCTGTACCGCAGGCACCTGGCTCCACATGCTGTCATTGAGACAACGCCAGTGATTGGGGTCGGTCTTGTCCGGCTCCTCGATCTGCTCGCGGCAGGTGTCGCACAGCAGTACAGATTGATCGGCGCTGCCATCGGAGCTGGGCGGCACTGCATAGGGTTGAAGATTGTCGGTTGCCCCGCAGAGTTCGCATTTGGATTCACTGCGCTCAAGTAGTGCCTGTTCTGTGCTCATAATGGTGGATGCTCGAATGGAAAAGTCTTAAATAATGGGGACGGAGCGGTTGCCTGGCAGTCTGTGTCCGACCGTTAAACGGGGCACACCATACCCGTCATGCCGGTTTCGGACAAGCCCGATGTGGCGGGTTGGTCGGTGTGGGGAGCGCTAAGGGGCGTGGGGTGGCGAGGTGCTGCGGGGTGGATCGACCGGTCACACCAACCCGGCGTCAGGGGCCTGAAATCAAGCCGTTCCGGTGTGCGACAGCGAGTGCCGGTGTTTAGGATTCAACCTGTTCTGGCGTCAGCATGGCCAGCATATCGGCCAGCACGGTGGCCGCTGTTGCCTGGTCAATGCCCAGCCGGCCGGCGAACACCTTGACCTGGTCAGCACCCAGGATCGATTCGACCTGGTCGATTGCCAGCCAGTGATGATCATCTGCGCCAAGCCAGGCGCTGATCTGGTGCTGGGTCTGCCGGTTCTGTGACAGTGTCCGGTGCAGGTCATCCATATTGATCGCCGCCAGTGCCTCGCCCAGGGCCTCCTTTACAATGCCGGTCTGCAGATCGGTCTTCAGTCGTTCAATCACTAGATTTGTCCCTTGGGTCAGTAAGTCCATGGTGTGAATACCGTCGCTGCGGTGTTGGGATATCAGGAGAATGCGGGATGCATTCCCCAGCCTCAACCAGACCGGGGTGAAGGGTACCCACCCCGGCTGGTAACCGGTTTTGAATCCGTTAATAGTTGATGGCCCGGGGCAGCTCTTTGGCCTGCGCTACCCACTTCTCCACTTCTGTCGGAGAAGGCACGCGACGTACCACATTGCCCCGTTCTTCGGCCACTTCCCTGATCCGGGTATGCAGGTTGGCGGCATTTCTCTGGGCCAGCTCGGGTACCGTATCGACCCCGGCCAGTTCCAGCAGGTCGGCATACTCTTCGCCGATGCCCTTGACCCGCGCCAGATCGGCACGATTGATCCAGCCCAGAATCAGCTTTTCACTGATGCCGGTTTTTTCTGCCAGCTCTTTCCGGCCTTTCTTGGTGCTGCCGGCTTCCAGCAGTTTTTCCTGTGTGGTGACGCCGGCCGCCTGAAGCTTTTCGCCGTATTTCTCGCCAATGCCTTCAATCTGTGTCAGTTTTGCCATGGTTGTATCTCCGTATGTGGCTAATGATGTTTAAGCTGTTTCTGGAAGTTCTGAGGTGCAGTGAGCGCAGCGAGTCGCTTTAAGCGGCACTTTGGAGAGACAGAAAGGACACTCCTTGGTGGTTGGCTCTTCCTCGGCGGATTCCTGTTCGCGTTTCAGTCGGTTGATCATTTTGACCACCATGAAAATGGCAAAGGCCACAATGACAAAGCTGACAATCGTATTGATAAACAGGCCGTAGTTGAGTGTCACCGCGCCCGCTTCCGTAGCGGCGGCAATGGACAGGTACGGCCCCGGGTTGGCGCCATCCTTCAGCACCAGGAACAGATTTGAAAAATCCACATTGCCGAGCAGCATGCCGACAGGCGGCATGATTACATCGGCAACCAGAGATTTAACAATAGAACCGAATGCAGCTCCGATAACGATTCCGACGGCCATGTCGATGACATTGCCTTTAATCGCAAACTCCTTGAATTCCTTGAGCATGGTATTTCCCTCTATAGTGACGCCAGTATTTTCCAGTGCAATACAGCCGCCCTGTGTTAAGGACTATATCCCTGCTGCACCTGTTACGGAATGGCAAAACCCCCTTGCATTCCTAGTTATTGCAATAGTTTACAATTCACCGGAATACAAGCTTGCCGGCCGATCGGTGTGCGGCGGTGTGACGGGTGGTGGGGTGGTTGTGACCGGGTGCCGGTTCAACGGCGCCGGATACAGGGAGCTGAAAACGGTGGTCATGTTCAGCCCTGGCCGATGATCAGGCACAGGCGGGTGAGACCTGGTCTCAGCGCAGATAGTCCAGCGGCAGTTCGGTCTTGTTAATGATCTGACGCATGACGAAACTGGACTGGACTCCCGAAACCCCGTCGATCCGGGTGATTTTGCCCAGCAGAAACTGCTGGTAGGCGTCCATGTCCGGCACCACGACCTTGATCAGGTAGTCGGCGGCCTGTCCGGTGATCAGGCTGCACTCCACAACTTCCGGGAACTCCGCCACCCGGGCCTGGAAGTTCTCAAACCGATCCGGGGTGTGCCGATCCATGCTGATCTGGATCAGGGCGGTCAGTTTCAGGTTCAGCCGGTCGGGATCGAGCAGGGTGACGTGCTGCCTGATGATCCCCGCCTCTTCCAGTTGCCTGACCCGGCGGGAGCAGGGGGTGGGGGAGAGGCCGACCCGCTCCGCCAGTTCCAGGTTGCTGATTCGGCCATTCCGCTGCATCTCGGTGAGGATGCGCCGGTCAATACGGTCCAGTTTCATGATAATGCGTGTGCCGTTTAGGGTTATATAGGGTGTAATTCGGTTGATAAGTCAGTTTATCACTATAAAGTTAATAAAAAATAGTGGAAGTCTTTATAAATAACGGCTAATCACGCGATATTTGCACTCATTCGCTCATCATTTTTTTTTATACTGATCCCACTGAACAAGCCTGCCCCGGTTAGCCCCCAGGTAGGACCCCACAAGGGTCAGTTGTCGGAACCGCTTCACAAGAGTGGGAAAGGCACGGAATCAAGGAGGGCGGCCACCCAGGGCAGGCGGATTGGTGGCAGGCAAAACCTGATCTGAGGTGGGCCGTACCCGGCCCACCGATTTGCCCTCTCCACCGGTTTCCACCCCCGCCTGATCCCTGTACAACCGTCGCCCCGCTGCGCCCCTGAAAAATCGTCGCTCTGCGGCCCAGATGATTTCACCCCGGTTTCCACTCCGCCCTGGGAGGATCGACAGGCTGAATGGGGCGGCACACTGATAAACAGCTTGCCAATCGGCTTATTGTTCAATAAACGGGCAAGCCGCCCGGCGGGCCAGATCCCCGGCGTTAAAAACAGCACGGCCGACGTGGAAGTAACGCCGTTTTGGGATCGGGATCCGGCCCTTTTTACCCTGTACCCGATTCACCTGTTTTATTCATCGATAAATCGTTACTCTGCTGGGTTATAATCTGCCGCCACAGGATCGGCGGTGGGCCGAATATTCATCAGGAGAACGATCAGATGCAGAATAAAGTTGCCGTTGTAACCGGCGGGGCAAGTGGCATTGGACTGGCAGTGGCCGAGAAACTGGCCAGCCTGGGCTGCAAGGTGGTAATTGCGGATTTCAACGCCGAAACTGGTGGCAAGGCGGCGCAACGGATCGATGCCAGCTTCGTGCAGGGAGATCTTTCCGATGCCGAACAGTGCCGGTCCGTGATCACCCAGGCCACTGCACTGCACGGCAGTGTGGATATCCTGGTCAACAATGCCGGGTTCCAGCATATCTCGCCGATCGAGGATTTTCCGGTTGAGCAGTGGAACAAGTTGCTTGCCGTTATGCTGACCGCGCCCTTCCTGCTGATGCGTTATGCCTGGCCGACGATGAAAAAGAACGGCTGGGGCCGGATTATCAATATCGCATCGGTGCATGCCATGGTGGCGTCCCCCTTCAAGGCTGGCTACATCTCCGCCAAACACGGGGTGATCGGTCTGACCAAGACTGCGGCACTGGAGGGTGGTGAGTTCGGTATCACCGCCAACGCGATCTGCCCGGCCTATGTGCGCACGCCGCTGGTGGAGAACCAGATTGCCGACCAGGCCCGTACCCGGGGTATTCGGGAAGAGGAGGTGGTCAGCGAAGTGATGTTGAAAAACGCGGCTGTGAAAAAGCTGATTGAGCCGGAAGAGGTGGCCAGCCTGGTGGCCTACCTGGCCAGTGACCAGGCCTCGTCCATCACCGGTTCGTCGTTCACGATCGACTCTGGGTGGACTGCCCAGTAAGGCAGATGTGATCTCCAGACGGGAGACGGTTATGCGAGAAGATAACGAAACCGATGGGACCGATCCCTGGCCGCTCGAGGAGCTGATCGAGGGGCGGCACTATTACTGGGAAGACGGGCTGATGGTGTTTACTGAATGCTATCACCGCAGCCGGGGCAACTGTTGCGGCTCCGCCTGTCGCCACTGTCCCTTCGACCATATCAACGTGAAGCCGGCCAGATGAGGATTGTCTCCCTGGTTCCATCCATTACCGAGACCCTGTTCGACTGCCAGGCCAACCTGGTGGGCCGGTCCCGGTTCTGTATTCATCCGGAGGCATCGGTCAGGGATCTGCCGTCGGTGGGGGGGACCAAGCAGGTGGATTGGACGGCTCTGGCCCCGCTTGAACCGGATCTGGTGATCCTGGACAAGGAAGAGAATACCCGGGAGATGGCGGAGAGTTGTCCCTATCCCTACCTGGCGCTGCATATCACCCGGGTGGAGGATGTGGCCCCGGAGTTCTCGCGCCTGGCAGAACGGATCGACAACGGAGCGTTGCAGCGGGTGGCGCAACGCTGGGCGCGGGTCAGCAGCCTGTCCGGCAGGCACTATCCGATCCAGTCCCTGCCCGGGGTGATTGCGTGGTGGCGCGCGCCCACCACCCAGAGCCGGCTGGAGTACCTGATCTGGCGCGATCCCTGGATGGCCATCGGTGAAGGTACCTTCATCCACTCCATGCTGGGTCGCATGGGCGTGCCGCTGGTTCCCCATGGGGAAAAGTATCCCGTGATCGAACTGACCGACCTGGATCCCCGGGACATCGTGCTGCTGTTCTCCAGCGAACCGTTCCCGTTTCAGCGGTATCGGGAAGAGTTGCTTGACCTCGGCTACGCCTGCGGCCTGGTGGATGGGGAGAGTTACTCCTGGTACGGCACCCGCAGCCTGCGTTTTCTGGAATCCCACAGCTAATAATCAACATGACGACTGATAAACCCCCTTTTCTGAACTATCGCGCCCTGCTGGTGGGGGCCCTGATGCTGACGGCGCTCTCCCTGGGCATGATCATCCTGGCCCTGCTGCTGGATGTGCAGAAGGCCACGGCACCCCAACTGCTCACCCTCTCCGCACTGTGGATTGCCCCCGGTCTGTTCACCGGCCTCAAGGCGCGGGATGGCCGGTTGCTGCATGGCATGGTGACCGGGCTGGTGGGTGCGCTGCTGCTCGTCCTGCTGCTCAACCTGATGCCCCGGGTCGCGGTACTGCACCAGCTGGCCGGCGACAAGTCGGTGGTGGTGATTATTCTGGCTGGCCTGTGGGGTGCTATCGGCGGACTGTTTGCCGAGATTGTCCATCTGCGCCGGGCAAAAAAGGCGCGTCGTTAATGCCGTGCTTCCTGCGTTGACGGGGAATAGTTGGTTCAGTAGTATCCGAAACAGTTGAAATCTGCCGATGGCATTTTTTAACGGCAAGCCTGCTGTTTAGGCTCTGAATAGAGGGAATTCAAGGACGGCCCGACGCACGATGCGTCGCAATCCCGATCCAAAGCTGGTCCTGATAAGCAGAGTACACAGATGATTATAAAAATAAGAGCCTTCCTGAACGATCTGTTTTCCTCTTTGGTCAGAGATGTTCCCAGCGATAGCGCCCGTTGCGAATATATCTGCGACAAGCTGGAGTGTCCTCCCGGAATTTTTGAGCAGTGTAAAAAGCGCAAGGATTATGAGCGCTTGAAGCGGGATGACTGAGTCTGTCCCGTCCGCCAGCGCCGGTCCGTTACGGGAACCGGGTGTTTTCAATACGCCTTTTTAAACAGTGCCCCGGGAAAGGGGGGGATACGTTGTCGGGACACAAAATCGCCCTCGCCAATGTTGGCCTGACCGGGCCGAATCCTTTTTATCAGGTTGATCCTCTTTTTCCCGGTCAGCAGCGAAACACCGTTCTTTTATGCGCCGCGGGGTTAATGCTTCCAGAAGCCGGCTGACGGTAAATCTGCCTGACCGGTGCAATAGCAGTCGTATCCTTCGGGTTTTTTCGCCCGGTAACTCGGGCTATAGTGACCCAAACGTCAAGTGGGATATTTCATGAACGCAGCGGCCTTTCCACCGCTGCGCCTGGCCTGGATGATCTGGGGGCTGGGTGCGGCACTGTACTTTATCGGCTTCTATCAGCGGGTAGCCCCCGGGGTGATGACCACCGAGCTGATGACCGATTTTCAACTCAATGCCACCGCATTGGGTAACCTCTCGGCGTTCTATTTCTACAGTTACGTGGCCATGCAGGTGCCGACCGGTCTGCTGGCGGATCACTGGGGGCCCAGGCGTCTGCTGGCCAGTGGTGCGGCGATAGCGGGCCTGGGTACGCTGCTGTTCGCCATGGCGCCGGATGCACTGTGGGCCAATCTGGGCCGGTTACTGATCGGTGGCTCGGTGGCTGTGGCCTTTGTCGGTATGCTGAAGCTGGCGGGCCACTGGCTGCCGCCCCGGCAGTACTCCCTGGCTTCTGGCATGGCGCTGTTTTGCGGCGTGGTGGGGGCGGTGTTCGCCGGGGTGCCGCTCCGCCTGCTGGTTGATACGTTTGGCTGGCGTCCCGTCATGCTGGTCTCCGCGGTGGTCACTTTTTTGGTGGCCGCGGCTATCTGGCTGCTGGTGCGGGATGACCCGACCGAGCAGGGTTATGCCAGTCATGCCACCCCCCACAGCGATGCCGCCGGCCAGCCGGCACAGGGCGTGCTGGCGGGTATCCGGACCGTGCTGAGCTATCGCAATACCTGGCTGCTCCACTTTATTCCCGGTGCCGGGGTCGGCACGGTGCTGACCTTTGCCGGACTCTGGGGAGTGCCTTTCCTTACCACCCATTATGGTCTGGAGAAGACCAGCGCCGCTGCCATCTGCTCGGCCCTGCTGGTCTCCTGGGCGGTTGGCGGCCCGGTGTTCGGCTGGGCGTCGGATCACCTGGGGCGCCGCAAGCCGCTTTACCTGGTTGGCTGTCTGGTGCAGTTGCTCGGTTGGGGGATAGTGATCCTGGTGCCAGGCCTGCCGGTCTGGCTGCTGGTGACCTTGTTGATTCTGGTCGGTTTCTTTACCGGTAACATGATTATCGGTTTTGCGTTTGCCCGTGAATCGGCGCCGGCCCGTCTTGCCGGAACTGCCTCGGGTATTGTCAACATGGGGGTGATGATTGGCCCCATGCTATTGCAGCCGGCGGTGGGTTGGCTGCTGGATAAGAACTGGTCGGGGGCCGTGGGTGACGGCGTGCGGATTTACGGGCTGGAGGCCTACCGCAACGGCTTCAGCCTGATGCTGGCGTGGCTGGGGTTGGCGCTGCTGCTGATCCTGTTCACCCGGGAGACCCACTGCAGGCAGATGGCCTGACGGATAACGAACCGGGGAGGCACTCGATGTCGAGTCTGGTAACAGGATTTCATCACGCCAGCCTGATCGTGGCCGATACGGCGCGGGCACTGGATTTTTATCACGGGGTACTGGGGCTCGAAATCGATGCGGCGCGCCCTGACCTGGGGTATCCGGGGGCCTGGCTCAACCTGGGGGCCCAACAGATCCATCTCCTGGAGCTACCCAATCCCGATCCGCTTGATAACCGGCCGCCCCATGGCGGGCGGGATCGCCATCTTGCCTTTACTGTGCACGACCTGGATCTGCTCATCGAGGCGCTGGAGCACCAGGGTATTGACTATACCTTGAGCCGCTCCGGACGACGGGCACTGTTTTGTCGGGATCCCGATCAGAATGCCCTGGAGTTTATCCAGCAGGCTGTCGGCTGATTACGGATCTGTTTTCTGTTCAACGTTATTGAGCAGGTCAAATAGCGGTACCGCCGATCTGTTGGCCTGCCGCTCTACGCCCCTATACTCTGTGATCAGCGCCTCGGCAAATGGGGTCAGTGCGGCACCGCCACCCCCTTTCCCGCCGACCGTGGTCTCCACCAGCGATTGTCCCAGCGTCTCCTGAACCGTCTCGATCAGCTGCCAGGCGCGCCGGAAAGTCATGCCACACGCCTTGCCCGCCGCGGAGATACTGCCGTGCTCGGCCACCGATTCCAGCAGGGCGATCTTGCCCGGTCCGATTACCGTGTCATTAAAGCGAATCTGCAGTCGAAGTTTTGTTTTCATCGGGTTGTCCTGGCCAAACCGGGGTGTTGCTGGGTGACAGGGTTGGCTGTCATCCTAATCCAGTGGGAAAGGGCCCACAACTTTTGCGTATCAATCCGCTGTCCGGGGTGTTAAGCCGTACAGGCGGTGGAGACGGTGCTACGCTTGGATTCAGAAACACCCGTTTGCCCCGCAAGGGCATGGAACGAAAACCGATGTGATCTGTCAACTTCAGGACTGCCGGAACGCTAGAGGGGCATCACCGGATTATGGCCGAACTGGGGTGGGCATTGTTCGGAATGTTACTGCCCCGGATGGTTGTGCCGGCGATGACATAGGGGTTGTGAGTGACAGTAACGACGGAGAATGGACGCATGATGTTGGGCAATACCCGGCAAGCCTACGGTGTTATCAGTATCGGGCTGCACTGGCTGATGGCGCTGCTGGTGATCGGCCTGTTTCTGCTGGGCATCTACATGACCGACCTGGACTACTACCATCCCTGGTACCAGTCGGCACCGGATATCCACCGCAGCGTGGGGATCATCACCCTGGTGCTGCTGCTGTTCCGCCTGTTGTGGCGACTCATCACGGTGCAGCCGGAGCCGGTGGGTAAGGATCCCCGTCTCTTGCAGCGGGTGGCGGCCTGGGTGCATTGGGGGTTTTATCTGCTGCTGATCGCTATTCCCGTCAGTGGTTATCTGATCTCCACCGCCGATGGCCGGGGAATCGATCTGTTCGGCTGGTTTACCGTGCCGGCACTGCTGCCGCCCATCGCAAACCTGGAGGACAGGGCGGGTGAAGTGCATTGGCTGCTGGCGCTTTTCACGATGATCCTGGTGGGTGTCCACTCCCTGGCTGCACTCAAACACCATTTTATCGACCGGGATACCACCCTGATGCGTATGCTCGGCAGTTCCAGGCGTTCCACCGATTGATCAGACCGACTCTACTCAGAGACACTTTTTCCAAGGAGGCACTATGAAAAAATATTTACTGGCTTCACTCTTGACCGCTGCCGGAATCGCTCTCTCCAATCCGGTACTGGCCGAGCATTATGTGATCGACACACAGAAAGCCCACGCCTTTATCCAGTTCAAAATCTCCCATCTGGGTTACAGCTGGGTGTTGGGACGCTTCAACGAGTTTGAGGGGAGCTTCGACTACGATGAGAACAATCCCTCGGCATCGACGGTATCGGTGACGATTAATCCGGCCAGTGTGGATAGCAATTTTGCCGAGCGGGACAAGCATCTGCGCGGCGAGGATTTTCTGAACGTGGATGAGTTCAGCACGGCGACTTTCAAAAGCACCAGTTATGAGGTGACGGGAGACAACAAGGCGCTGTTGAAGGGGGATCTGACCCTGCGTGGCGTTACCCGGCCGATCACCATTGATGTGACCCAGATCGGTGCCGGCAAGGATCCCTGGGGCGGCTACCGCCGGGGCTTCGAGGGAACCACCCGGTTGGCCCTGGCGGATTTTGGTATCCCCATGAATCTGGGGCCGGCTTCACAGGAGGTCGAGCTGTTTCTGTCGGTTGAGGGTATTCGTCAGTAATGTCTCCACCTGACGGGGCTGGTGCCTTCCGTGTCACCGGCTCCGTCTCTCCAATACCCTGAAAACCGCTGGGTTGATCCCAGAACGTTTCAACATCATCTGTAGTCTTATAGGGAAAAGTTTGGAAACAGAGGGACAGACCATGCAGATGCGACAGCTTTTTGACAACAATTCCAGTACCTACAGTTACCTGCTGTGGGACGACAAGAGCCGGGAGGCGGTGATCATCGATCCGGTTCTGGAGCAGTATGAACGGGATATCCGCCTGATCAGTGAGTTGCAATTGAAACTGACCTGGTCACTGGAGACCCATATTCATGCCGACCATATCACCAGTAGTGGCATGTTGCGGGAGCAGTTCGGCTGTCACGTGGGGGTCCATGAACATGCACAGGTATCCTGTGCCGATGTCTGGTTGAAGCAGGATGACCAGATCCGTTTTGGCGAGCATCAGTTAACGGTGCTGTATACCCCGGGACACACCGATACGGATATCTGTTACCTGGCCTCCGATCGGGTTTTTACCGGCGACACCCTGCTGATCCGCGGCAGCGGTCGCACCGATTTTCAGTCCGGTGATGCGGGGCAGGCATATGATTCCATTACCGGCAAACTGTTTGTATTGCCGGACTCTATCCGGGTCTACCCGGCCCATGACTACAACGGCATGACCAGCTCCACCATCGGTGAGGAGAAGCGTCACAACCCGCGCCTGGCGGAAAACCAGACCCGGGAGGGTTATATCCGGATCATGGAGAGCATGGATCTGGACAAGCCGCAAAAAATGGATGTGGCGGTGCCGGGCAACCAGCGTTGCGGTATCAGCCCGAGCGAGGGACGGGTCAATCAGTCGGGCGTGACACAGAGTTAGGGTGGTCGTCGTTCCCGTCGCCCTCCAGCCTGGCCACCCGATCCCGATGCTCTTGCCAGTAGCGCTGTTGGTTGACACCCAGTTCGTAGAGAAAACGCCAGTCATAGAGCCCGGAGTTGTGGCCGTCGCTGAAATAGAGCTTTAGCGCGTAATTGCCGATCGGCTTGATCTCCTGCAACACCACGTCCTGCTTGTCCAGCACCAGAATCCGGTCCTTACCGAAACGCCCCCGGACCTCCTTGGAAGGGGAGAATACCCGCAGGTATTCCCATGGCAGATGGAAGCGCTCCCCGTTATCGAACACCACCTCAAGGGTGTGCGACTGGTTGTGCAGAATGATATCGGTCGGTTTGGTCTTTGCTTGCATGGTGGATAAGATATGGGCCGCTGGATTTAATATAATAGTAGACCTGTCGAGCAGTCGCTGGAGCGTGAGGATGGAAGAGCGAATTCCGAGTCGGGACGAGGCATTTCAATTGTTGGTCACCTATACCCAGACCGAGAGTCTGGTCAGGCATGGCCTGGCGGTGGAAGCGGTGATGCGCTATTTCGCCCGGCAGCGCGGTGGCGACGAAGAGCAGTGGGGCATCGTGGGGCTGGTACATGATCTGGATTATGACCAGTTTCCCGAGCAGCACTGTGTAAAGACCGAGCAGATATTGCGTGAACAGCAGTGGCCGGAGAGTTACATCCGGGCGGTCATCAGCCACGGCTGGGGCATCTGTACCGATGTGGAACCGGTCAGCGATATGGAAAAGGTGCTCTATGCCACCGATGAGCTGACGGGTCTGGTGACCACGACCGCCCTGGTGCGGCCGTCAAAAAGCATCCTGGATCTGGAGGCCAAGTCGGTGCTGAAGAAGTGGAAAGACAAGAGCTTTGCCGCCAAGGTGGATCGCAGCATTATTGACCGGGGTGCCGCCATGCTGGGCATGGAGCGGCGGGAGTTGATCACCCAGACCATCCTGGGTATGCGCGAAGTGGCGGAACAGATCAATCTGAAGGGGACGCTCTGAGCGGGGGCGGCCGGAACGCTCCTGTACCGCCTGCCGGTCGTCCGGCCATCAGGCGGCGTCGTCCTTCTTCTCCTCCTGCACCATCTGGTAGCCCCCGCTTCTGATACCATCCATCAGCAGTTCAACATTGTCCTCGGCGGTGCCGACCATTTTCAGCGCTTCTGCACCCAGCCTGAGACTGGCCTCAACAGCTTCGGGGAACGCCTGGGTGGCCCCCGCCTTCAGCAGTCGGCCGCTGGCTTCCAGGTCACGGGCACGGGCAATCACCGGAATCCGGGGATAGGTATTGCGGAAGTGGGAGACCGCGCGCATGGCGGTCGGCCCGTGATCGATGGTCAGCACCACCAGGGAAGAGCGTTCCGCATGGGCTGCCGCCAGCAGATCGGGATCGGAAATATCACCATACATGACGGCGTGGCCATTGGCCTTGCCGCGTTTGACGTTCTCCGGGTTGGTATCGAAGGCGATAAAAGGTATCCCGCTGGTTTGCAGCAGGGTGGCCACGGTGTGGCCGACACGCCCATAACCGCCGATCAGCACACTCCGCTCTTTCAGTTCCAGGCCTTTGGCGATGGTCACGCTGGCCTTGGGCATACGTTTTTCCAGGTACCTGGCCAGCCAGTCGCCGAGCCGCACCAGCAGGGGAGTGAACAGCATGCTCAGGGAGATGACCGCCACCGCCATGATAAACACCTGATCGTCGATCACTTTAAGCGCCAGTGCCGAGCCAAACAGCACAAAGCCGAACTCACCGGCCTGGGCCAGCAGGAAGGTGATGCGGGTGGCTTCAATGCGGTTGTAACCAAAGGCGATCGCCAGGGGAAACAGCACGGCCAGTTTGATGCCGATCAGCGCAGCCGTGTGCCCGATAAACACCAGCGGGCGTTCCATTAACGCCTCCAGGTCGATGGACATGCCCACGGCCACAAAGAACAGGCTCATCAGCAGTCCCTTGTAGGGCTCGATAAAGGCGCGCACCTGCATGTTGTAGTTGGAACCGGACAGCATCATGCCCATGATAAAGGCACCCAGGGCCATCGACAGACCCGCCTGATGCATCATCCAGGCGGCAAAAAAGACCGCCAGCAGGACCACCAGCAGAAACGCCTCCCGGTTGTCATGGCGGGCCAGCCACTCCAGCGCCCGGGGGACGATCTTCAGTCCGAACAGCCAGAGTATGACGAACATACCCAACAGGATCAGCAACTGCTGCCACATCGGCATGGTGGATGATATGGCGGTATGCTGTGACAGCAGAGGCACCATGGCCAGCAACGGCACCACGGCCAGATCCTGCATCAGGAGGATGGCGAAGGTGCCGGAACCGTGATGGCTGGCCAGCTCTCCGCGCTCCTGCAGGAGTTGCATGACAAAGGCGGTGGATGAGAGTGACAGGGTCAGCCCGATCAGCAGCGCCACTGGCCAGGACTCCACGGCCATGGAGACATAGAGCGTGATGCCCAGTCCCACCAGCAGGATCTGCAGGGAACCGAGACCGAACAGGTAGCGTCGCATGGACCAGAGCCGCGTGGGGCGCATCTCCAGGCCGATAACGAACATCAGCAGCACCACGCCCAGTTCGGTGAAGCGACGCACATCATCCACGTGCGCGGTCACATAGGGGCCGGGTGAATGGGGGCCGACCACCACGCCCGCGATCAGCAGGCCCAGAATGGATCCCAGGCCCAGGTGACGGAACAGGGTGACCGCTACCGAGGTGACGGCCAGCAGTAACAGGGCAGAAAAAATGAAGGCATCCAGATGCACAAGATCACCGGTTATTTTAAAACGAACTCAGATAATACCGGGCCACAGGGCGGTAGAGAAGCCGCCGTCCCGGGGAATTTATTTACTTGTCTGGCAGGTGTGACCCGGTTGTCACACCCTGAAGCTGGTACCGGCATGCCCCTCAGCCGCGTGCAGGGGATAGCGGTCCAGAGTCGCGACAGGCGCTGCCGGACATGTGTTGAGGATGTCCGGCAGCGCCTGTGCTGGGTCAACAGGAGCCGCTGCTAGCGGTGGAATTCGCCGGCCCGCTCCGGTTGATAGATAATCTCCACGATCTGTACCTTGGTCACACCACCACCGGGTCGGGGCCACTCGATATGGTCGCCCACGGACAGGCCCAGCAGTGCGCTGCCGACCGGCGCCAGAATGGAGATCTTATCCGCACTGCCGTCCATATCTTTCGGATAGACCAGTGTCAGGCAGAACTCTTCACCCGACTCCAGGGCAAAGCGAACCTGGCTGTTCATGGTAACCACATCCGGCGATACCGCTTCCGGTGACACCACGTCGGCGCGATCAAGCTCTGTCTGCAACTCCGCCTTGCCCGGAAAACTGTCGTCAGGCAGGCTGTCGAGCAGTGTTTGCAGGCGATCCAGATCCTGTGATGTCAGAATGATATTGGGTCGTTTTTCCATCAGAGTGTCTCGTTAATTGGTTTATGCAAAGCAATACCTGCCGGTTTGACCATTAAAGCTCGCGCGCTCTCAGCGATGCGCCCGTGGCCATGCCGGGGAAGGGACGCTATCCGAATATCTGTTTGGGTGATCCAGCCGATCGGGCCGTGCGAGGGTATCTCAATAACCTGGGTAGTACGCCACGGCATTTTAGATTCCCATTCTAGGCCCATTTCGTCACACTTAGAAGCCCCGGCGCCTTCCAGGTGTCCGAACAGCCATTTAACCCCTCGATCCGGTCGTCCTGGCGTCGGGTAACGCCGGCCGGCTGGCGCCGGTTTCCCGGCTTTTCAGGTGGTGAGCCTGCGGTAGATGTCGGAGACCTTCAGCGGCAGTGTCCGCACGTCATCCACCACGCTGTAGGCGGCCGGACCATACAGATGGGGCAGGTAGTCCCGAGCCTCTTCATCGATAGTGATGCAGTAGGGGTGGATGCCGCCACGCCGTGCCTCGATCAGGGCGCGGCGGGTATCTTCGATACCGTACTGGCCCCGGTAGCTGTCGTAATCATCCGGCTTGCCGTCGGAGAGGGTGATCAGGATACGGGTCTTGGCCTCGGTACCCTGCAGGATCTTGCTCAGGTGGCGGATGGCGAAACCCATGCGCGTATAGTCCTGTGGCTCGATACCGCTGATGCGGGCCTGGACCAGTTCCCCATAGGGCTCTTCAAAATACTTGATATGGAACAGCTCGCAGCGTTTGCGGGTCATGCCGGAGAAGCCGTAGATGGCGTAACGGTCACCCAGGCTCTCCAGCGCCTCGCACAGCAGCAGCAGGGACTCCCGTTCGGCATCATTGATCCAGCCCTTGGTGGAGCCGCTCATGTCCACCATGAAGACCACCGCGATGTCACGCTCGTTGCGCTGCATCCGGGTCAGCAGGCGGTCGGTCATCTCGAAACCCAGGTGGGCGTCCGACAGGGCCTCCACCAGGGCGTCGATATCCACGTCGTCCCCCTGGGGCTGGCGTTTCAACAGCCGGTTTTCGTGGCGCAGCGCCTCGAAGGTTTTGCGCAGCTGCTTGATCAGGCCGTGGTACTTTTCCAGGGTTTGCGCGACGAACTCGTCGTGGCGCGGGGTGACCTCCCGTTCCCGCACGGCACACCACTGCTTGCGGTAGTGGCGTCGCTGGAAATCCCACTCATCGTAGAGATGCGCCCCCTCCTCATGGTAACTGCCGCGCCACACGTCGTCCGCATCCCGGCCCTGGTCCTGCAGCAGGGCCGCGTCGTACTCGCCGGGGCCGGCCGGTTGCAGATACTCGTCCGGAATATCTCCCAGGTCCAGCAGGATGGAGCGTTGCAGTGCCTGTGCCTGGTCAGGCAGGGGCGCCGGCATGTCATCCAGCAGGATCTCGGTGGTGAAACCGTCCGGGGAATCGGGATCCGGCCGTTGCTGCTTGCTGAACCGGCGCGCCTCCTGCTGTTCCGCCGGGCTTTTACGTTGCAGCTCCTCCAGCAGGGTGTTCAGCGCCACCTTGAAACGGGCCCGCTCCTTCTCAATGCGGGCCTGCATACAGCGCTGTACCGCCTCCAGATCCAGGATCACCGGGTGGCTGCGGGGCGGGTAGGGGCTCAGCTGCCCCAGCTGTTGCCGGGCCAGATCCAGGATGTCTCCCGCGCCCATCCGAGGGGCTGAGAGCTGTGGCAACAGGGTCTGCCAGGCCGCTGGCAGATCGGCTTCCCGGAGGGTGCGCCGGGCCTGTTCCAGCTCCCGGTAGAGGCCGGGCAGGGTCTGTTGCAGGCGCGCTTCAAGTCGCAGCATCTCCATGGCGTGGTAGAGCTGCAGCAGTCCGGGTTCGGGGACCGTGATGTCCAGCAGTGGCCGGAAGGAGCCGAACTGGATCTGGGCCCAGAGCAGGGCGCAGGTGGCCTTGTAGTGGCGGAAATTCTGTTCGGGGCTGGGTAGCAGCGAAAACAGCGGGGGCAGGTAGAGGGTTTCGCTGTCGGTATAGATGCTGTCGGCGCTGGCCAGCTTGAGCGGGCGACCGGAGAGTCCCTGCAGAAAGCGGCTCAGCACCCCTTCATGATCCTCCAGCAGGGCACCGCGCTGTCGTGCCTGCTGCTGTTCGGCAAACTGCCGGTACTGTTCAATGGCCAGCAGTGCCGGTCGCAATCCCTCGGCGTCATACCGGTCCATGCTGTGAAAGATCCACGCCTCGAAGGTGTCGGGCTCCATCAGCGCCATGGCGTCGACCCCGTGGCAGGCCACCTGGTAGCCCAGCTCCACATGGGTGCTGGCGACCCGCTGAATCCAGTTGATCAGCTGCCCCTGGCGCGGGCCGGGCAGTTCGGCGATGGCGGCCGCCGGGGCGGAGGTGTCGCGGAAAGAGAACTCCACCTCCAGCAGCTCGTCGAGCAGTTGCCGGATCTCCTCCAGGGCGCGCGGGGCAGGGGGTGACATCTCAGAACAGCGACGAGGAGAGTTCGTTCACCGAGGCGAGCATCTCCGGGTCATCGGTGAGCGCCTGGGCTATGGCGCCCTGACAGGCGGAGACCGGATTGACGCCGGCGGCCATCAGTTTGGCCGCATGGACTAGCAGGCGGGTGCTGGCACCCTCTTCAAGGCCGCTGCCCTTGAGGTTGCGGGTCATGCCGGCGAACTTCACCAGCCGTCCGGCCAGTGCCGGATCCAGGCCCGATTCCCGGACCACGATTTCGGTTTCCAGCTCCGCCCCGGGATAGTCGAATTCCAGGGCGATGAAGCGCTGCCGGGTGCTCTGTTTTAGATCCTTGAGCACACTCTGGTAGCCGGGGTTGTAGGAGATGGCGATGGCGAACTCCGGATCGGCCTCGATCAGGCTGCCCAGTTTCTCAATCGGCAGAACCCGCCGGTCATCGGCCAAGGGATGGATGACCACCATGGTATCCTTGCGCGCCTCGACGATCTCATCCAGGTAACAGATGCCGCCCGCCTTGACCGCCTGGGTCAGGGGGCCGTCGATCCAGCTGGTTTCACCCCCCTTGATCAGGTAACGTCCCACCAGGTCGGAGGCGGTCAGGTCATCGTGGCAGGAGACGGTGATCAGCGGACGTTTCAGTCGCCAGGCCATGTACTCCATGAAGCGGGTCTTGCCGCAGCCGGTCGGCCCCTTTAACAGCACCGGCAGTTGATTACGATAGGCCGCTTCGAACAGCTCGATCTCATCGCCGGTTGGCTGGTAATAGGGTTCATCCTCGATCCGGTATTCGTCCAGTTTGAAGGTGCGCATTGGCGGGCTACTCCCAGGTTACTGCTGTGCCGGTAGTCTGCTGGGTATTGGTGGGGATATCAACAAGTGGAATGTAGGGATTTTGCCGGGCAGGTGCGCGATCTGGCAAACAGGCCGGCTGGCGGCAATTAAGCGCCCGTTGCGGGGCCGGTTGAAAAGCGGTCCTATCTTCTTTACCTTGCAAACGGTCTAATCAGTCCGCGTTAACCCGACGCAGGCTCACGGGGTCGGTCCCAGTCAGGAGGGCAGTTGAACAGGGAAATTATCACGCCGGATCCGGGCGGCCGGCTGTCAATGCTGACGCGGGCGATTGAGCAGATCAACGCTGCCGCCGGGCCTGAAGAGGTACTGCGTCTGCTGGTGGAGCTGTCGGTGCAGCTGTGTGGCGCCGATGCCGGTGCGGTGGGTGTGCGGGGCGATGGCAGTATCCATTTCGAGCGCATATTCAGAGATGCCGGCTGGCATATTGCCGAACGCTGTTTCGTCCCAGGGGAGGGGGTTGCCGGACAGCTGCTGGAGCAGGGAAAGGCGTTGATCTGCCCGGACTGCCGGGATGACTCCCGCGTCAGCTGGCAACTGGACCAGGTACCCGGCCTGACAACACTGCTTGCCCTGCCGCTCCGTTCGGGACGGCAGTTGCTGGGCTGTCTGGAGCTCTACAGCAGGCGGAGTGCCGGTGTTTTTGCCGGCCCGTCCATGGATCTGCTGGAAGCACTGGTGGCCAGTGCTGCCGGTGCGCTGGAAAAGAACCGCCGGTTACAGGTCTGCCAGGATGAACAGCGCGAGATGGAGATCTGCCTGGATCGTTTCAGGCGCAGTCAGCAGTTTTGCGATCTGGGCACCTGGGAGTGGAATCTCCAGACCGATGAAGTCTACTGGAGTGAATCCATCGGGCCGCTGTTTGGCTATCCGGCCGGGGTGCGGGACCTCACCTATGAACGGTTCCTGTCGATCGTGCACCCGGGGGATCGGCCGGCGGTGATCGGGGCGATTGACGCGGCGGTTGAAAAAGATCGGCCTTACCAGATCGAGCACCGGGTGATCTGGCCTGATGGTTCGACTCACTGGGTTCTGGAGCGGGGCGGTGTGCAGCGTGACAACCGGGGTACACCGCTGCGGATGCTGGGTGTGGTGCAGGATATTACCCGGCGTCGGGAGGTGGAACAGGCGCTGCGTGAGAGCGAAGCCCGTTTCCGTGGCCTGGTGGAGAGCACCAGTGACTGGATCTGGGAAGTGGATCAGCAGGGGCGCTATACCTACGTCAGTCCCCAGGTCGGCCCCGTGCTGGGTTATACGCCCGATGCGCTGATCGGCAAGAGCCCCTTCGATCTGATGCTGCCGCATGAGCGGGACCGGTTGCATGATGAGTTCTTCGCCCTGGTCCGGGACCGGCAGCCGATTCGCCGCCTGGTCAATACCAATCGCCATATATCCGGTCGCAACGTGGTTCTGGAGACCAGTGGAGTGCCCTTTTATGATCATCAGGGACGCCTCGCCGGTTATCGCGGTATCGACCGGGATATCACGGATCGGATCGCAGCCGAACGTGCGCTGGAAAAGCAGACCCTGCATAACCGGTTGATACTGGAGAACAGCCTCGATGGGCTGGTTATCCTTGAGCTGGACGGCGCCATCCGGGAAGTGAATGACGCCTACTGCCGCATGGTTGGATATGGCCAGCAGGAACTGTTGAAAATGAACGCCGTCGAGCTGAACGTATTTGATCAACCGGAAACCGTGCTGGCCCGGCTGGAGAAGATCCGCGCCCGCGGACATGACCGGTTCGAGATCCGGCACCAGACCCGCGGCGGCGATGTGATCGATCTGGATGTCAGCGCGGCTTTTGCCCGGGTTGGGGATGACCAGTTCATCTTCTCCTTTGTCAGGGATATCACCGGGCGCAGGCAGAGAGAGCAACAGCGGCTTCAGGAGGTGCGGGAGCAGCGGGATCTGCTGGTGCGGGAGGTCCACCACCGGATCAAGAACCACCTGCAGGGCATTATCAATCTGCTGCGCAACCATATCCGGGATGAACCGCACCTGACCGATGCCCTGGAGTCGGCGATTGGCCAGGTGGAATCGATTGCGCTGGTGCATGGCCTGCAGAGTCGCCTGACCCAGGGTGGCATCGAACTGGCAGCGCTGCTGAAGAGCATCTGTGACGCCCTGGGCCATCTGGCTGCGGTCGGGATAACGTTGGATATCCAAAGCCCGGAAACGGCGATTCACATCCGGCCGGACGATGCGGTGCCCCTGGCCCTGATTATCAACGAACTGCTGCAGAACGGGATCAAGCACGGTGATTCAGCAGGGCAGTCGTCAAACGGGATAGAGGTGACCCTCGGCCTGGAACAGGAACAGGTGATTCTGCGGATCAGCAATCTGGCCAGTGACGGGGCTGTGGAAAATATCGATCTGGGGCAGGGGATCGGTTTGGGTACCGGACTGACACTGACGCGGGATCTGCTGCCCCATCTGGGCGCGGATCTCTCGCTGGCGATGAATCAGGGCCGGGCGGTCGCCCGGCTGGTGCTGGAAGCGCCGGTGGTCAGGCTGCAGCGGCGCTAGACGGCTCAGGATCTGTCGTTGCCGAAACGGTTGATACAGTCGCTGGCGTCCAGTATTTCCCGGGCGATCTCCTTAACCTTGCGCCGTTCGGAACGGGCCTGGTTGCGCATCAGGTCGAACACAGAGCGCCGGTCAATACGGTGACGCTCGGAGATGATACCAACCGCAAAGTTCACCACATTGGCGGTATCCAGCGCCTGATGCAGTCGCCCCTCGGACTCCTGCAGCTTCCACAGTTCAGCGGCCCGTATCAGGGCTGTTTCAATAGTGGGCACCGCCTTGGCCACATCTATCGGTTTCACCAGGTAACCCAGGGCGCCCTGTTTCAGGGCGCTTTGCAGCGTCTCCGGATCATCGTAGGCGGACAGGTGCACCACCGGTATCTTCAGCTGGTTAAACTGTTTGGAAAGTTCAATACCCGAGATGCCCGGCATGCGGATATCCAGGATCGCCAGATCGGGACAATCCTGGGTAACCATCAGCAGGGCCTCTTCACCGGTAGCCGCGACCAGAACTTCGTAGCCGGCATCACGCAAGCCGCGACCGAAGGTGGCCAGCACCAGCGCATCGTCGTCAACCAGCAGGAGTTTTTTGGACATGGGTGTTTCCCGTAAATGACAATTATCGTTATTGTTCACTTTGTCTCTTTTCAGGGTAGCCGCTCACCAGAAAGCGGGCAACTCCTCATCAAGCCATCGCCCATAACGACATTCAACCGGGCTCTTGTTACCTTGTAAGATAGCAACTTCGGCTTTAGCCGGTAATTGATTCCCCTCAAGTATTAAGCCGGCGTGGCAAATGTAGAATGAACCGGTGAGCCGGCAATACCGACTGTATTTGCAACAGAATCCGGTCCCTTTTTATTTGTTTCGTATCATGATATAAATCAGCACTATAAGCGTTTGATTCATGATGAAAAAAACGATTATATACACTGGCCCGTTAGTCAAATAATGCCGGTTGGATAATAAGAAAAGGCCCTCCCCCCGCCTTGTAAAAATTAATGCGTATATCTCTTAGTCGATGTCCAGGCATTGATCGTCTTGCTTTAATCACAGTTTCTTAATCTTGCCGCCGAAGTGAGCGGCCAGATGGTGACAGGACGATGGTCTGCACATCCGTCGAAGCCGGGAGAAGTGGGAACCACTCCCGGCGCTGCTTTCTCAGTAGCCCGTGGGGTGGAACCGGCCCGTCTCAGCGCCCTTCGACCGATGCGTGTTGATTGCCCATAAACTGTGGATGGATTTGCCGGCCGCATCCGGAGCACTTCTGTCATCTGTAGGGAGCCGTGGTGCTATCGGTTGGTTCGGGATGGACCCATCGACCGGGATAGCAACTGACAGGGATTCAATAAGGGAGCAGACGGCCTGAGTTGCCGGGCTGATCAATCTGGTCGATTTTACTCCTGGAACAGGGAAAAAATAACCGATAAACCGGAGATGTGGTAGTGGAGCGAAATCAGCAGTCATCCGAGTGGGATAACCTGCCCGCGTGCAGCCCCAAGGATGCACAGGAGAAGCCAGAGGAGTGCCGCAGAGCCCGGTACCTGGAATGTATACTCAACGGCTCAGGCATCAGTGCCATAGTGGCAACCGATTCGGACTTCATCGTCCGTTATTACAACCCGGCTGCACAGCGGTTATTTGATCTCAATCCGCCAGAAACCGGTGGCAAACAGATTAACGATATACCGGCCCTGGGATTGACCGAAGCCGGCCGGTTTCAGGAGATGACGGATTCCATTGCCGAAACCGGGGAGTACTACTATTTCCTGGAGCGCCGGGTCGAGGATGAATCCCGCCAGATCGAGAGCCTGTTTACCGGCATCCATGACGATCAGCAAAACCTGGTGGGTTATATTCTGAACGCCCGGGATGTGACCAGCCGCAAGACGCAGGAAGCACGCATTACCCGCAAGGTCGCGGAAGAGCAGTGCCTGGGTATGCTGCTGCACCTCTCCTTGGGGCGGATGGATGTGGATACCTTTCTGCAACGCTCTCTTGAGTCACTGCTGGAGTCCATCCCCTGGCTCAACCTGTTACCCAAGGGCGCCATATTTCTGGTGGACCAGCAGGGGCAGAAAGAGTCGCTTCGACTGGTGGCAAAATACCGTCTGGCCGGCAGGGTGGAAGGGTGCTGCCAGCAGGTAGCCTTTGGTTACTGTATCTGCGGGCGTGCGGCAAATCAGCGGGAACTGCTCTATGTTGCCGACAGTTCCGATTCCCGGCATGACCTCACCTATCCCGGCATGGAGCCGCATGGACACTACTCGGTACCCCTCTTGCTTGGGGATACCCTGCTGGGGGTTTTGACCCTCTACCTGTCCCCCGGACACCAGGAAAAGATGAGCGACAAGGCGTTCCTGAAGCGGGTTGCCGATGTGCTCTGTATGGGGATTTCAAAACGGCAGACAGAGTCTGCACTGGCCTATGAAGCGCAATACGATGGCCTGACCGACTTGCCCAATCGCCGGCAGATTGTGCTGCATATCGACCAGGCGCTTGCACGGTCGCGCCGGCATGGCTATATCGGTGCAGTGATGTTTATCGATCTGGACCATTTCAAGAACATCAATGACTCCCTGGGCCACAATATTGGTGACCAGGTGTTGCAGCAGGTTGCCCGGCGTCTGGTCAACACGCTTCGCCAGGAGGACGTGGTGGGCAGGCTGGGCGGAGATGAGTTTGTGGTGTTGCTCTCGGATGAGAGTCGCTCTGCCAAGCGGGTGGCGAAACAGGCCCAGCTGGTGGCGGAGAAGATCCGCGAGTCGGTCTCCATCACCTATAACGTGGACGGCTATTCCCTCAATGTCACCCCGAGTATCGGGATCGCGCTGTTTCCTGACAATAACGAGACCACCAGCCAGGTGCTGCAGCAGGCCGACACCGCCATGTATCGGGCCAAGGCGGATGGACGGGACTGCGTCCGGTTTTTTCTGCCGGTCATGCAGGAACTGGCCAATGAACGGCTACTGGTGGAGCAGAATCTGCGCTGGGCGCTGGAACAACAGAAACTGCAGCTCCGCTATCAGCCGCAGGTGGATTTTTCAGGGCGCCTGATCGGAGCCGAGGTCCTGCTGCGCTGTCCGGACAAACAGGGAAGCTTCAATCGCATTGACCTCTGTATCGATGTGGCTGAATCGACGGGCCTGATCCTGCCGATTGGCGAGTGGGTTCTGCGCGAGGCCTGTCTCAATCTCAAACGCTGGCTTGACAGCGGCAAGGCCGGACCGCTGTCTCACTTCTGTATCAATATCAGTCCAAAGCAGTTCCTGCAGCGGGACTTTGTTTCGCTGGTGGAACGCATAATCGGGGAGACCGGAGTTGATCCCCGGCAGCTGGTATTGGAGATCACCGAAAGCACACTGATCGATGCGAAAGCAGATGCCATGTTGACTATGCAGGAGCTCCGGTCGATAGGTATACGTGTCGCCATGGACGATTTCGGAACCGGCTATTCGTCACTCTCCTACCTGACCCATCTTCCCCTGGATATCCTCAAGATCGATCGTTCATTCGTCTCCGGCATCAGTCTTGACCCCCGCAATGCGGCGGTTGTGCAGGCCCTCATGACCATGGCCCGGGAACTGCAGATCAATGTGATCGCCGAAGGCGTGGAAACCCTGGATGATCTCAATTTTCTTATCCAGAAAGGGTGTCACTATTTCCAGGGCTACCATTTCAGCGAGCCGCAATCCATGCAGGAGTTTAATAACTACCTGGAGCAGCAGCTTCACTAATCCCGGGAATCCAGCCGCACTGCCGGACCGATACGGGTATCCCCGCTCGGCTCATGACAATGGCCGGTAAAGCTTGGTCAAAACTTGCCGATAGGTCTGTCAGTAGCGGGCAAAAATCTACATATGATGACGGCCATGTGGTGCTGTTCAGTATCATCCGTTCTGTTGTGATACGGCGCCGGTGAGGGGAGAACGGGGGCTACCCAGACCATCCCCCCGGATGGAACAGGCCCTGTAAAGGCTGGCTCTGGCCTGTGATAAAGCAGGATGTTTCTGGGAAGTGTGCCTGCTGCTTGGCTTGATCTGCCGCTGGTGCGGGTCTCCCGGAGCTTGGGGTTACCTGTAGGAACAGATTGATCCGGTGTGCTTGTCCCCTGCCGTTGGAGGCTCCCCTCCAGACCGGTATTGGGCAAGTAAATAATAACAATTGACAGGAATCCAATTGGAGAGTTAGAGATGAAAGGTATTCTGATCCCGGCCATGTACCTGATGGAGCGGTTGCGTTATCCGCTCAAGTTCTGCCTGATTTTTCTGGTCGCCCTGGTGCCGCTGGTGGTGCTCTCATTCACACTGGTCGACCATATCGATGAGCGGATTGAGGCTATTGAGCATGAACGGCAGGGACTGACCTATATCCAGGCCGTCCGCCAACCGATCGAACATCTGCAACAACACCGTGGTATGACCAGTGCCTATCTGAACGGTGCAAAGAATTTTCGTGACCGCATCATGAACAAACGCATCGATGTGGATGGGGCGATGGAGGCCTTGCTGGCGACTGACCGGGAGCTGGGCGCCGCACTGGGGACCGACGGAAAGCTCAGTGCCCTGCTGGCGCAGTGGGAGAGTATCAAGCGTTCATCCATGAACAAGCAGGTAGGGGAGGCTATCCAGGACCATAACGATCTGGTGACCGGGCTGATCGACCTGGTAAGCCAGGTGGCGGATGCCTCTGAAATCACCCTGGATGCAGAACTCGACACCTACTATCTGGGTGATGCGGTGGTTAACAACCTAATCAATCTGACCGAGAACATGGGACGGGCCCGCGCGCTGGGTTCCGGCGCGGCCGCCTGGGGAACGGTTGACGAAGAGGCCTATGTGGGACTCTCTGTGTTGGCCAGCAGCATTGACAGTTATGCCAAGCGTTCTGATGCCGGATTACAAGCGGCTATCCGGGCAAATAAGAGCCTGGGTGAAAAACTGACGGCCCCGGTCGCGGCTAACAGCGAGTCGATAGCCAGGATGCAGGCGCTGTTGAAGAAATTACTGTCCAATCCGACCCAGATCGATGTGGATGAGAAGACCGTATTTGATACCGCCACGGTGGCCATAACCGGCTCCTACCAGCTGTATGACGCGATTGCAGACGAGTTGGACAGGCTGTTTGCTGAACGTATTGCGGCGGAAACCATGAGCAAGCACACCACGATGGGGGTTGTTATTTTGGTCCTGCTGGGCGTGATCTATCTGTTTGCCGGACTCTACTACTCGGTGGTGGGCAGTATTAACCGGATCGGCGAGGCGACCCGCCAGATGGCTGCCGGTGATCTGAACATTCGCCTGACCCTGGACGGCCGGGACGAGCTCCAGCAGGTGGCGGATGACTTCAACCAGATGGGGGCCGCATTCCAGGAGGTTGTTGTCCAGATCGCGGAAGCCACATCCCGGCTTGCCACCATGGCGGAGCAGACCTCGGTGGTGACCGAGCAGACCAACCAGGCGTTGCAGACCCAGCTGAATGAGACAACCCAGGTGGCGACCGCAATGAACGAGATGAGTGCCACCGTACAGGAGGTGGCCTCCAGTACCAGCAACACCTCCCAGGCTGCCGACGAGGTCAATCAGCGAACCGCTGAGGGACAGGCCGCCATGCAGGATACGATTGCCCAGATCAAACAGCTCTCTGAGACCGTGGAGAGCGGCGGTTCGGTTATCCTGCAGCTGGAACAGCACAGCGTGGAGATTGGTACTGTGCTGGACGTGATCAACGGCATTGCCGAGCAGACCAACCTGCTGGCCCTGAACGCCGCGATCGAGGCCGCCCGCGCCGGTGAACAGGGGCGGGGTTTTGCCGTGGTGGCGGATGAGGTGCGTAATCTGGCCAGCAAGACCCAGGACTCCACCGAAGAGATCAACCAGATGATCGAGAAGTTGCAGTCCGGTGCCGCCCGGGCTGTGCAGGCGGTGAACAGTGCCCAGGACCTGGCCCGCTCGGCGGTGGAACAGGCGGCTAAAACCGGTGAATCACTGGCCCATATCCATGGCTCTATCGAGCGGGTCAACGAGATGAGCACCCAGATTGCCAGCGCTGCGGAAGAGCAGAGTGTGGTGACCGAGGAGATCAACCGGAATATCGTGCAGATTAACGAGATGACCGAGCAGACCGCCGTGGGGGCCAAGCAGACCTCCGCCGCCAGCAGTGATCAGACGCACCTGGCATCGGAGCTGCAGGGGCTGGTCGGACGATTCAAGGTGTAACGCCCGCCAACCAGCCGAAGCGGGTCGGCTCAGCCAGGGGCGCTGTGGTTTTTCATGCCATGTTGTATGCCAACATCAGCCATGGGAAAATCGCCGCGACCCCTGGTTTCGCCCGGGTCAACTAGTTCGGTTGCCCGGCCAGGTAACGCTCGCCGTTAAACTCCCTGAAGACCCGGCCGATATCGGGATGTTCAATGGGCTTGCCGATCACATCCGCTTCCAGGTTGCACTGGGCAACATAGGTTTCGTAGTCGGAACCATCCACCAGTACCCGGTACCAGGGTTCATCTTTCGGTGGACGGCTTTTGGCCATCTGTTCATACCACTCATCGGTCAGCAGAAATTCCGCATCCACGTCGTAGATGACGCCGCGGTAACCAAACAGCTTGTGCTGCACCAGTTGTCCGACGTTCCATTTTGCAGTTTTCATCTCGATCCTCGGCAGGGTATGCCAGTCAGTATCACGTTGTTAATCATAAGACCTTGCCAACTTCCAATCCGTTGCACGGTCAGATTATTTCTTTGTTTCATCGATATCATGAATCCCGCCCCGGGTGAGTAACACCGGATCCAGCAGCCGTTCCAGTTCAGCGTGAGTCAGGTCGGTCTGTTCCGCGGCCACCTCCACCACCGGGCGTCCCTCCCGGTAGGCCAGCTTGCAGATCTCGGCCGCTTTCTGATATCCCACAATCGGGTTCAGGGCCGTTACCAGAATCGGGTTCAGGGCGAGCCGCTGGCGCAGTTTCTGTTCGTGAACCCTGAATCCGGCGATGGCCTTCTCCGCCAGCAGGCGGGAGGCGTTGGCGAGCAGCGCAATACTCTGCAGCAGGTTGTAGGCGATCAGGGGCAACATGGTGTTGAGCTGGAAGTTACCCGACTGGCCCGCCATGGCGATGGTGGCGTCATTGCCCGTTACCTGGGCGGCCACCATCATCACTGCTTCGGGAATGACCGGGTTGATCTTGCCCGGCATGATGCTGGAGCCGGGCTGCAGGGCGGTCAGCTCAATCTCCCCCAGGCCGGCGATGGGGCCGCTGTTCATCCAGCGCAGGTCATTGGCAATCTTGTGCAGGCTGATGGCTGTCACCCGCAGCTGTCCGGAGAGCTCGACCGCGCTGTCCTGGCTGCTCAAACCCTCCATCAGGGAGGGCTTGGCGGTGAGTGGCAGGCCGGTGTCCCGGCTTAATCTGTGGATAATGCGCCGGGAGAACTCCGGGTGGGCATTGATGCCGGTACCCACCGCGGTTCCGCCCAGGGGCAGTTGCTGGATGCGTTGCCGGCACTCCTGGATGCGTTCGATATTGTGCTCGATCTGGCTGGCCCAGGCGTTGAGTTCCTGACCCAGTGTAATGGGCATGGCATCCATCAGGTGGGTGCGGCCGGTTTTACAGACCGATGCCAGTGCCGTGGCGCGCTGCCGGATCGTCCCGGCCAGTTGGTGCAGGGCGGGTAACAGCTGCTGTTCCAGGGCCAGTGCCGCGCTCAGGTGAATCGTCCCGGGAATCACATCATTGCTGCTCTGGCACATATTCACATGATCGTTGGGATGAACCGCCGTGCCCTGGCGGGTGGCAAGCGTGGCGATCACCTCATTCAGATTCATGTTGCTGCTGGTGCCGGAGCCGGTCTGGAAAACGTCCACCGGGAACTGCTCCATGGGTATTGTCTCAAGCAGCTGGTTACTGGCCTGGATGATTGCCCCGGCCACGGCCGGTTGCAGCAGTTCCAGTTCCAGGTTGGTCTCTGCCGCCGCCCGTTTGATCATTAATCCTGCCTGGATGAAGCGCCGCGGCAGATTCAGTCCACTGATGGGGAAATTCTCCACTGCCCGCTGGGTCTGGGCGCCGTACAGGGCATCGGCGGGTACTTTCAACTCGCCCATGCTGTCTTTTTCAATGCGATAGGCTGACTCGGTCACTGTTCTGCTCCTCGTCGGATTAGGTCTGCTCTCCCTATAGTATGCACCCTATTTGGCCCGCCATTCGGAACCGGAACCTTAAGTGAACAGTGGCGTGTCCCGGATCAGGAACCAGCGCTGGGGAACCTAGTCTTTCAACAGCCGGGTGAGTTGCTGATCGTTGCTGATCAGGTCGGCCAGTGAGTGCTGATCCAGCACCGCGTAGAAGGCGCCCAGCGCCTCGTTGAGCAACTCTTTCATGCGGCAGGTGGAACTGATGCGGCAATGGCAGTCTGTGTCGCTGAAACACTCCACCAGGGTGGTGTGTTGTTCCGTCAGCCGCACCAGCTCTCCGATGTTGATCGCTTCCGGCGCCTGGGCCAGCAGAAATCCGCCGCCCTTACCCCGCAGGGTGTCGATATAACCGGCCTGTCCCAGATGATGCACCACCTTCATCAGGTGATTGCGGGAGATCTGATAGGCATCTGCCAGTTCACTGATGGTCGCCCGCTGTCCGGGACGCAGTCCGATATAAATCAGTACCCGGATAGTATAATCAGTAAAGGTGGTTAGTCGCATAACTGGACTCGATTTATAAAGATGTATCTAATATATTGATTATCACTCAGGTGCGTGATATATAAAAGATGTATTTAATATGTTTTTATTAATCCGTTGTTTCGGTGGCCTGCCGGAGCGACAGAAGGAGTGTTGAAATGGTCAGTCCCAGACATCCGGTAATTTTGAAAGAGAAGCGGGAGCTAGCGCCCAATACGCTTGAGCTGACCTATGTGCGGGAAGATGAGGCGCCGATCAGTTATCTGCCCGGCCAGTTCTTCTCCATCGATTTCAAGTATCAGGGCGAGGAGAAGAGCCGCAGCTACAGTGCGGCCGGTCGGGTCGACGATCTGAAAAACAACCGGGAGTTCCGTTTTGCCATCACCGCCGTACCCGACGGTGCCGCCTCGACCTACTTTTTCCAGGCCAGCCCGGGTGACCGGGCGAAAATGAGCGGCCCGTTCGGCGCCCTGGTGCTGCCGCGCCAGGATCCCGCCCGTTATCTGCTCATCGGCACCGGCACCGGTGTGGCGCCTTACCGGGCCATGCTGCCCGAGCTGGAGCGACGCATGGCGCAGAATCCGGCACTGAAAGTGGAACTGGTGATGGGGGTACGAACCCCGCAGGATCTGATCTACGGCGATGAGTTCAGCGCATTGGCAGCGGCATTTCCTGGCTTCAGCTTCAGTGCCTGCTACAGTCGCCAGATGCCGGGGGAACCCCGGCCGCATGAGTTTTCCGGGCGGGTGAACTGCCGGTTTGAGTCACTGGACGTGGATCCCGGCCAGGATATGGCTTACCTGTGTGGTAATCCTGACATGGTCGATGAGGCGGCAGCCTGGTTCATGGAGCGGGATTTTTCAGCGAAAAACCTGAAACGGGAAAAGTACAAGTTTTCCACCTTTTGAAACGGGGAGGGATGGGGGACGGACAGGGATTGCGCGTCGTCTAGCGTCGCCGTTCCTCATCCCGGCGGTTTTTCTCCTCGTCCTTTTCCCGTAACAGCTTGATCTGGAAAAGCACATTGCGCTCCTCCTCTTCCAGCACCGATTCGATATAACGAATGGTGTTGCGGTAACGGGGAATAATGTTGTATTTCAGCGCATTGACCCGTTTCTGGGCCTTGCGCTGTTCCGCCATCAGGCGGCTCAGGGCCATCTCCGATTCCCCCAGCCGGGTGAGCAGCAGCACCGTGTCGGTCAACTCCTTGCGCACTTCGTCAAAACTGGTGTCGGTACCGAGCAGGCCGACCGGTTCCATGGGCAGGCGTTCTGTGGAGATGGCCGGGTATTCGACCCCCATGCTGCGTTTGGGAATGATGTTGATCTGCAACATGGGAACGATACCCAGCGCCACCTGCTGCAGGGCGCGGCTGCCCATCCGCTGATGGGCCAGGCCGAGCCAGCGGTAGGCCGATTTGATCGCCGCGTGGGTCTCTTTACGCAACTGCTGGTACTCACCGACCCGTTCATAGACCAGGCGGGTCAGCAACTCCCGCTTGCGCTCCAGCAGGGAGTGGCCATCCTCCAGGAAACGCACCTGCTTTTTCAGTTCCAGCAGGGTGTTCTTGGTGGGTGGAACCTTGATCAGCTGTTGTTGGCTCATGGTGTCTGGTCGGCTCCCGCGTTACTTGTCGGACCGATGATACTTGGCCAGATCGGTTTCGCTGACCCGGGTCAGCATATCCTTGGGGAACATGCTGAGCAGTTCCCAGGCGAGGTTCAGGGTCTCGATAATCGAGCGGTCCTCATCCTCGCCCTGGCCGATAAACTGGCTGTCGAACGCCTCGGCAAACTTCAGGTAGCGCCGGTCCCGCTCCGACAGCTCCTCGGCACCGATAATGGCCGCCAGGTTGCGTGTTTCCAGCGCCTTGGCGTACATGGCGTAGAGCTGGTTGGCCACCCGCGGGTGATCCTCCCGGGTATCATCCTTGCCGATGCCGTCTTTCATCAGGCGCGACAGGGAGGGGGAGATGAACACCGGCGGATAGACCCCCTGGTTATGCAGTTCCCGGCTCAGCACGATCTGGCCCTCGGTGATGTAACCGGTCAGATCGGGAATCGGGTGGGTGATGTCATCCGACGGCATGGTGACCACCGGTACCAGCGTCACCGAACCGTGGCGATCCTTGATGCGGCCGGAGCGCTCGTAGATCTCCGCCAGGTCCGAGTAGAGATAACCGGGATAGCCCTTGCGTGACGGCACGTCCCCCTTGGCGGTGGCCACTTCCCGCAGCGCCTCGGCATAGTTGGTCATGTCGGTCAGCACCACCAGTACATGACGATCCAGTTCAAAGGCGAGGTATTCGGCCGCTGTCAGCGCCACCCGCGGCAGGGCCAGCCGTTCCACCGGGGGATCATCGGCCAGGTTGATGTACATCACCACATTGCCCAGCACGCCGGAGTCGGCAAACTCCTCCTGGAAGAAGCGGGCATCCGAGTAGGAGACCCCCATGGCGGCAAACACCACCGAGAAGCTGCTCTCCTCATCCACCAGTTTGGCCTGGCGCACAATCTGGGCGGCGAGCCGGTTGTGGGGCAGGCCAGAGGCGGAGAAGATCGGCAGTTTCTGACCGCGCACCAGGGAGTTGAGCCCGTCGATGGAGGAGATGCCGGTCTGAATGAATTCGCGCGGATAGGTTCGGGCCGCCGGGTTGATGGCGGAGCCGTTCACGTTGCGCCGCACGTTGGAGAGGATCGGCGGCCGGTTGTCCTTGGGCTTGCCGATGCCGTTGAAGATACGGCCGAGGATCTCCGGCGACAGGTTGATCTCCAGCGGCTGATCGAGAAAACGCACCCAGGTGTTCTCCAGGTCCAGATCGCCGGTCCCTTCATAGACCTGGATCAGGGCCTCGTCTTCACTGGTGCGAATCACCTGGCCATTGCGCAGGTTGTTGAGATGATCCCGGATCAGTACCTGGTCACCGAAGGCCACATTGGGTGCCTGCCGCACCACCAGCAGGCTGCCCTGGGCGGATACGGCGGTACGATACTCTCTGGCGCTCATTGTGCATGCTCCTTGAACTTGGCGTACTCCAGCCGGATCTTGGCGAAGGCCTGTTTGAACTCCTCGATCAGGGCGCGGATCTTGTCGCTCTGTTCACTGCTGAAGGTCTGCTTGGCGCGGCGCGCCTTGGCCATCAGGGGCAGGTCGGTCAGCTCCTGGACCGAGATGCCCAGTTCGATCAGTTCCCGGCCCCGGTCGTAGATCATCAGCACCATATCCAGCAGTAGGAACTGCTTCTCCGGCGAAGCGAAGGTATCGACCGGATCCAGGGCGCTCTGTTGCAGCACCGCCTCCTTGATCAGGGCGGCCCCCTCCAGCTCCCAGCGCTGGGCGGAGGAGAGTGCCTCCGGTCCCACCAGGTTGACGATGCGGGACAGTTCCGCATCCCGTGCCAGCAGTCCCAGTGCCTGTTTGCGCCGGTGTTGCCAGTCCGGGCTGATCTCCTTGTGCCACCATTCGGCGGCGGTGGCGACATGCTCCGAGAAGCTGCCCACCCAGTCGATGGCCGGGTAGTGGCGGGCATCCGCCAGCTCCTTGGAGAGCGCCCAGAAGGTCTGGATGATCTCCTTGGTGTGGGCCGTGACCGGTTCGGAAAAGTCGCCGCCCGGCGGTGACACGGCGCCGATCAGGGTGACTGAGCCCTTGCCGCAACCCTGGGTCTCAACCCGGCCGGCCCGCTCGTAGAAGGCGGCCAGCCGGGAGGCGAGATAGGCCGGATAACCATCCTCCACCGGCATCTGGCCGAGCCGGCCGGATACCTCGCGCAGGGCCTCGGCCCAGCGGCTGGTGGAGTCCGCCAGCATCACCACGTCATAACCCTGGTCTCGGTAATATTCGGCCATGGTGATGCCCACATAGATGGAGGCCTCCCGGGCCACCACCGGCATGTTGGAGGTGTTGGCCACCAGCAGGGTACGCTCCATCAGCTTGTGTCCGGAGTAGGGGTCCTGCAGTTGCGGGAAGGTCTCCAGCACATCCACCAGTTCGTTACCCCGTTCACCACAACCGACGTAGATCACGATGTCGGCGTTGGACCAGCGGGCGATCTGTTGCTGCACCACCGTCTTGCCGGCGCCAAAGGGGCCGGGCACGGCGCTCTTGCCACCCTTCAGCAGGGGAAAGAAGGTGTCCAGGATGCGCTGTCCGGTGATCAGCGGCGCCAGCCCATGATCGCGGCGCAGGTAGGGGCGCGGGGTGCGCACCGGCCAGCGTTGATAGAGCATCAGTTTCTGGTGTTTACCATCCGCCAGTTTCAGGCGGCCGATCGGATCATCCAGCCGGTAATCCCCCTCCGGCGCCAGCTCCAGCAGTTCGCCGGACAGGTTGGGGGGCACCATGATGCGGTGTTCAATAATGGCGCTCTCCTGTACCCGTCCGATCAGTTGGCCCGGTGACAGGGTGCTGCCGATCTCCAGACCCGGCTCAGGAGTGAAATGCCACTCCCGTTGCCGATCCAGGGAGGGGAGCTGGATGCCACGCCCGATATGGTCGCCCGATTCCAGGAAAACCTTGTCCAGCGGTCGCTGCACTCCATCGAAAATACTGCCCAGCAGACCCGGCCCCAGTTCGACCGAGAGTGACAGGCCAAGGCCGATAACCTGCTCGCCCGGCCGTACCCCTTCGGTGGATTCATAGGACTGCACCAGTGCCGTTTCACCTTTCAGGGCGATCACTTCACCGAACAGTCCCAGCTCGCCGATTTTTACCTGCTCGCCGTTGCGAATGCCCGGTAGTTGGATGGTGAGAATAGGGCCGTTGATCTCCCGTATGGTGCCCAGTTTGCTTGTCGTATTCATCGCATACTGCCCAGGTTGTCTTGAAGGGTGCCGGCGGGAAAGAGCCGTTCCAGAATCAGTTGGTTGAGCCGGTCGGTCAGCCGCTCCTCGCGCCCCTCGAAACTGTTATCAAAGCGAATCCGTCCATCCTCGCTGCTGAGTACCACGCCGCCGATACAGTGGATCGGCGTTGGGCTGAGGATGATCTCTTTCCCGGTGATGTCCGGATGGGCGAACTCGGCCCATTGGGGGCGTACCAGGCCCAGGTCGCGGGCATTGAAACTGGCCACCAGTTTCGGCCGTTCAAAATCCCTGGCGGCACTGATCATGAGCGACTGCAGCAGCGGCAGATAGATCTTCTCATCCTGCACCAGCAGGTGCAGCCGGTCGCGCAACTGATTTTTAACCGTCATGACCAGATTCCAGCGCAGGTGGTCCATCTCCTTCTGCAGCTTCAGTTCATGGGCCTGTACCTGTCGCCGGAAGGTGCGTTCCGCCTTGGATTTGGCCAGCAGCACTTCGCGCTCTTCCCGCAAGTGCAGGCGCGCGTGGGCCTCCTGCAGGATATTGTCCCGGCTGCGTCCGGCCCGCTCGCGGTACTCCACCGCCAGCCGGTTGGCCCGCTCCAAGATGGCCGATTCAAGTTCATGTACCTGTTCCATGACTACTCCTGGGAGAGTTGCAGTCCGCCGCCTAGCAGCACCTGCAGCCTGTCATCTATTTCACACTGGAAGTTGTCCGGGTCGGCCAGGGCGGGGACCTGGGTGATGATGATGTGTCCCCCCTCTGATCGCACCTGTTTCAATAGGTCGGAATCACAGTTGGCCAGGGTGTGGCCGAGGATGATGAAGGCCTTTTCGCGCTGCTTGATCAGCTGCTCCAGCAGTTGTTCCAGCACTTCCGGCGTAGGGTCGGCCCAGGTCTCGAAACCGATCAGCTTGAAACCGTCGGTCAGGGACGCTTCACCCATGAATATCATGCGTGTCGGGGCGACTTGTTCATCCACACTGTTCATTGAAACTCCGGCTTACAGTTTGTCCAGCAGCAGAATACTCATCACCAGGCCGTAGATGGCGATACCTTCCGCCAGGCCCAGGTAGATCAGGGTGCGACCGAAAATTTCCGGTTTCTCCGCCAGTACGGCCAGGGAGGCAGCGCCGATCGGCCCCACGGCAATACCGGCTGCCACCGTACTGAATGCGGTGGGGATACCGACACCGATCAGGCCAAGGCCCATGCCGAGGGAGATTTCGCCGGCTTCGGCCACGGCGGGTGCGGCCGCAGCCTCCTGGATGCCGAAAAAGACCAGCAGCGCCTGGGCGCCGACAAACAGCAGCAGGTTGCTGCCGATGGCCGGTTTGAACCAGCGCCGGCCATTGATTCCCTTGCTGGGGTGCAGTTCGATGAGTACCCCGGTGATGATGAGTCCCAGAATGCCCAGGGTCATCAGTGTGATCAGCCAATACATGATCTGCTCCTTGTACTTAACAATAGATACGGTCGTGTTACTGTTACGGCGGCCATGCTCCGCCCTGGTTTTTTCGGTTCGGATGGACAATCTGTGGCCCGTCCGTCCCCATCTTCCTGTCCCGGTGAAACCGGTTTATTTGACTCCCTGCAGTGAAAGTTTCAGCGGCTTGAACTCGGTGCCGTCGCCGGAGAAGAAGCGGGAAAATCCCTCGTAATACTCCAGACGCAGCGCCTGGATGGTGACAATGGCACCCTCCAGGATCAGGATGAACAGGTTGCCCCCGATCACCATCAGCCAGTGGCCGGTCCCGTCCATCATATCGGCCAGGGTGAACACGGCAATGGCCAGCGCCACGTGGTTCAGGCTGAAGGCCGCCACACGCAGGAACGACAGGGTGTTGGAGATGTAACCGGTCAGGGTCTCGAATGTCTCGATCGTGGCCACCAGCATGCGTTCGCCCGGTGGCGCATGGGTCTCGATCAGCTTGAACGCCAGCAGGGTCAGCAGGGTCAGGATGCTGAGCGCGCTGGGCAGCCAGCCAAAGCTGCCGGACTGGTAAAGGTTGTAAATACCACTCAGTACACTGAGATAGAGGGTGATGCTGACCACGCCATTGGTATCAAACAGGGCGTGACTGATCTCCCCGGAGACCAGCCGGTTGTGGATATACAGCAGGCTGATGATCACCATGAACCCGATGCCCCAGAACAGTGCCATGCTGAGCATGTAAAGCGGATCAGACAGGGGCGGTATCCAGACCGCGTGAAACAGATGCTCGTAGCCGAACAGACTGCCGTACAGCAGGCCGAACAGGCTGGCCGAAAGGCCGGCGCAGATGGCGAAAGGCGTGAAGCTCTTGAGTTTTTTCCGGCCCAGCCAGGCGGCCAGGATGATTACCGCACCATGCCCCACGTCACCGAACATCATGCCGAACATGGCGATGAATGAGAGGGCGAAGATCAGGGTCGGGTTGATCTCGCCATAGCGTGGCACACCATACTGTTTCACCAGTGATGAGAAGGCGCTGGTGAGCCAGTTGACCGGCAGGCAGGTGGGCACTTCCCGGTGCAGCGAGCGGGGCGGGGTATCGGCGGTCATCTGAAACGGACCATGCAGCGCGCTGTGCAGGGCCGACTCGACCCGATGCAGTTCCCGCTCCGGTATCCAGCCGGAGATGATCGACAGCTGTCCCTGGTTGCGGGCGGCGTCCCCCATGGCGACGTAGGGCTCGGCCAGGATCAGCTGATCCCGTGACTGCTCCAGTTTTGCACGCACCTCGTCAGCACAGGCCTGTATCGACTGCTCGCGCTCTTTTCTCTCCTGTGCCAGCGCCGCCTTACGCCGCTGCAAATTGGAGCGAATCCGTTCCGGTTTGTCATGCAGTTCGGGGGGGATCTCCAGGGCATGGAACCCGGCGGTATCCATTACCGATCGCAGCTCCTGTTCCCGGGTGCCCTTGGCCCCCATGATAATCACGTGGGTGTTGTTGCTGTTCTCCATGTAGCTGAACAGCAGGTAGTCCGCCAGGGCGATCGCTTCACGCAGTTTCGGTACATTGGCACTGGGTAGCATGCCGACATGGAGGTCGAGGAACAGCCGCTCCCCCTGCAGCAGGGAGAGATCGATATTCAACGAGGCAAAGTTGTCCAGCGCCTGTTCCAGCTGGTTGAGCATGTGCTCCTCGTCGGTGATACGGCGGAAGTGCTCCTCGTAGGATGAACAGCGCTCCCAGATCTCGCCCAGCCAATCGTTGGTGCTGCTCAGTTCCTGCTCGCTGATGACCCGTGTGGGTGAGATGGAAACGGCCGCTCCCAGCGGGATGTGCGACTCGATCTTTTGCAGGCGGGAACAGGCCTGGTGATAGATCTCCCGGTAATGGGTGCCGGGAATATTGGGGAAATATTCGTTGAACTCCTCCCGGTTGCTGGGGCTGAACACGCCCAGCTCGGCCAGGCTGAGTGAGGCCCGGGGCAGGTCGTCGGCCAGCAGTTGTATCACCACCTGTTTCATGGCCAGGGGTCTAAACATCGGTACCCTCCCGATCCAGGTCCGCCGCCTGGCGGATCAGTGGCTCATCCAGTTCCAGCACCCGCCCCTGGAGAATGGCGAACACCCGCTGCAGATCCATCTCCCGCAATATCATGTAGGCCAGGGAGCGGGTGACCGCGGACGGACTGAAGTGCAGGCATCGCCGGGTCTGTTCGCTAAGTGCCTGGGTCATTGCCAGTTCCACTTCCATGATCGATGCGGCCCCCGATAACTGGCTCTCCAGTGGTGCCGGCAGCGCCTCCAGGATCTCCGTCAGCTGCTGCAGGTTGACCAGCCGTTTCAGCACGTCGGAATGGATGTGACGTCCCGACGGGATCATCAGGTAATAGGTTTCCGTGGGTGAGAGCTGATAATTCAGGCGATAGCGCAGCAGCCAGGGCAGGTTCTGCCGATCAATCAGTGCGCCGATCAGTTTCAGCAGCGGCAGCCGGTCGGCCGGATCACAGCTCTGGGCATGTTTCAGCAGGCCGGTGTAGTAGCGCAGGTCAATGGTGGCATCGAGCGAGAAGTATTCATTCTTCTCCTCATAGACCTGGCGTGCCTGGCGGGCAATGGCTTCATAGGGTGTGTTTTCAAGCCGGCGCAGCAGTTCGGGCACGTTCTCGGTGCGCAGCAGCTCTTCATGGGGCAGGCTGATCAGTGATGGCAGGATATGCAGGCTTTCCCGGATCAGGTCATAGGGCAGGTTGTTCAGTTTGCCCCGGATCAGCGCTTTCAGGTTGTAGAGTTCAAATTTGCGTGACCAGTGGATCAGGCTCTCCCTGGCCGGGCCGTTGAGCGGTCGCAACAGAATGGTCAGTTCGTTCATCAACTGGTTGATCAGGCCACGCTCGATAGCCCGGTTCAGATCGGCCGGGCTCAGGCCACGATCACTGACCCCGGCCAGGCCAAACTGCTGTTCCAGCTCCTGGAAGGGGGTGGTGAGCATCTCCCCGAATGCCGCTTCATCTATCAGCTGCCCCGACATCACGGCGGCGCGGGTTTTGAGATAGGTGAGGCCGGAGGTGCTGGTCATCGGATTGCCGGTTTCCCTTTACCGACCCATATCCGGATCGGTCAGCAGTTGAAAGGCCGCATCGAGCGCTTCGTTTTCACGCTCCTCCGCCATGTTGCGCAGCTGGACATGGTGCTCGTCATAGCGTTTTTTCAGCTCGCTGTTGGTCTGGCTGGCCCGCTGTTCCGCTTTCTCGATGAACGATTGGTGCAGTTCCGGAATCCGGGCCTCGAAGCGCTCCTCTTCGGCGTGGGCCTGCTGGAGTGCGCTTCGGATAACCTGTTCGCGCTCTTTTTCCGCCTCCTGCACAATGGCCTCGGCTTTCTGTTCGGCGTTCAGCAGGCGTTGCAGTGTCTGATCCATATGCAGAAGTCCCCTTGTTCTTAATTAATAGTTTATCAAGTACCAATGTAGTTGGTATTGCGTCAGATCAGATGTTGAAGCGGTTTGTCTGGCCCAAATGATAACAGGCAGCCGGCGCGTGGCCAGACAGGGGGCGCAGAAAAACCGGCCGATTAGCAACCCTGTGCCGGGGCAAATGGCCTGTAACCGGCGGGGTTATACACCCCGCGGGACGTGCTCTCCGGGGCAATATAAGCCGCTGTTAAACCAGCTTGCATTGCTTCTGTTTGCTCCACTAGAGTAGTTCGGGACAGCGTGTCGCAGGGTCTGCGTCTGTTGCTGCCGGCAGCATGCAAGCTGCTTGGTTTCCATGGAAAAGATGAGGAAGGTGGATATGAGCACGATGAAAGATATTGTTCTTCTGAGCGCAGTTCGCACGGCAGTGGGCAGTTATGGTGGCGGACTGAAGGGCGTGCCGGTGGTGGATATGGCGGCCACCGTGGTGCGCGCGGCCGTGGAGCGCGCCGGGGTGGCCCCGGCCGATGTGGGACATACCGTAATGGGGCATGTGATTCATACCGAACCCCGGGATATGTATATCTCCCGCTACGCCTCGGTGACAGGCGGCCTGCCGGTTGATACGCCGGCCTTCACCGTCAACCGTTTATGTGGCAGTGGCCTGCAGGCGATTGTCTCCGCCACCCAGCAGATCGAGACCGGACACTGCGAGGTGGCGGTGGCCGGTGGCGCGGAGAACATGAGTCGGGCCGGCTACCTGATGCCCAGTCTGCGCTGGGGTGCCCGCATGAGTGACGCCCAGGCGGTGGATATGATGGTGGGTGCCCTGAACGATCCCTTTGAAGGGATTCACATGGGTGTGACGGCGGAGAATATCGCCGAGAAGTGGGCCATCACCCGGGAAGAGCAGGATGCGCTGGCGGTGGAGTCCCATCGGCGGGCGGCCCAGGCCTGGGAGAAGGGCTATTTCAAAGATCAGATTGTCCCGGTTGAACTGAAGAGTCGTAAAGGCACCACGCTGTTTGAACGGGACGAACACTTCCGGGCCGATGCCAGTATTGAAGGCATGGCCAAGCTGCGGCCGGTATTCAAGAAAGACGGTACGGTGACGGCAGGCAACGCATCCGGCCTGAATGATGCCGCCTCTGCGGTGGTGGTGACGAGCGCCGAGTATGCCAGGGCCCAGGGTCTGCAGCCGCTGGCCCGGCTGGTCGGCTATGCCCACGCCGGCTGTGAACCGGCCTACATGGGTATCGGGCCGGTGCCGGCGGTAAAACGGCTGCTGGAACAGACCGGTCTGAGTGTGGCGGACTTCGATGTGCTGGAGGTCAACGAGGCGTTTGCCGCCCAGGCGATTGCGGTGTGCCGTGATCTTGGTCTGCCTGCGGATCGCACCAATCCCAATGGCAGTGGTATCTCCCTGGGACATCCGATCGGCGCCACCGGCAGTATCGTGACCACCAAGGCGATCCATGAACTGCATCGCACCGGCGGTCGTTACGCCCTGGTGACCATGTGCATCGGGGGCGGGCAGGGGATCGCGGCCGCTTTCGAGCGGCTCTGATGCATGTCGTTACCCGGTTCAGGGGCGCGTGCCAGGATCATGCGGGGCCGGCTGGATGGTGCGGGACGGCAACAATCCGGGGTTTATCCGGCTTGTCTGCCGCTCCCGCTACCCGGCTGTGCAACGATTAACCGGTGGACGCAAGCGTTATGACAGAACTGGATCTGGGCAGCATTATCGACTGGATCGGTCTGTTCGGTATTGCGGTTTTTGCCGTCTCCGGTTCACTGGAAGCGGCCAGAAAAGAGATGGACGTGCTCGGCTTTCTGCTGATCGGCAGCGTCACCGGTCTGGGCGGCGGCACGTTGCGGGATCTGCTGCTGGGGGCCACCCCGGTATACTGGGTGCAGCGGCCGGAGATGGTGATGATCTGCCTGGTCGCTTCGGTGGCCACCTATTTTCTGGCCCCCCTGCTGGCGTCCCGCTACCGGGCGCTGGTCTGGATGGATGCGATCGGACTCTCCACCTTCTGTATCACCGGTACCGCCATTGCACTGGCCCACGGTGCATCTCCGCTGATCGCGGTCTGCATGGGGGTGATGAGTGCCACCTTCGGCGGGATTATCCGTGATGTGCTCTGTGCCGAGAGCCTGATCCTCTCTTCCCGGGAGCTCTATGTTACTGCCGCGGTAGCCGGTGCCACCGCCTACCTGTTGCTGGAACTGATGAACCTGGGGGAGATGATCGCCACCCTGGGGGCCTTTGTGGTCGGCTTCGGCCTGCGTGCTGCGGCTATCCTGTTCGGCCTGAAGCTGCCCCAGTACCGGCAGCCGCCGGCCTGAGTAGTATCGGTCAGTTACATCAGCCGCTTCGGCTCTTCGTCACCCAGCTGGTACAGCTTTGCCGCTATGCCCATGCTGAAGATGGAAAAATTCTCAACATCACCCCACTCATCCGCCGAGCCCATCTCTTTCTCCTGCTGATCCAGCACCACCCGGATACGATACTGTCCCTGCTGGCGTTGTGCCGGCGGATTGACCTCGGCCGTGACGTAGAGGCAGGGCTCCTGCTCACCTTCGTCGATCAGCGCCATGATATAACGATACTCGGTGGGGTCGTCGCTCCGGATGTCGCCCAGAATATTGACCAGAAAAGAACCAAGTTGGTAGCGCCGCAGGGGAACGGCGGTATGGATATGGGGTGCTGGCATACTGCAACTCTCGTGACGGGTAAGCGGTTTTCTATTATGGCCCATGATAACGGATGTTGCCTGGCTGTCCAGAACTGGCCGGCGGATGCTGTGGCTGATGAAAGAATAACCATGATATTCTGGTCTCTCTATCAGTAGCGCCGGATAAACTGGTGCCTGGCCTTCACCCGAATCGCCAGCAACCCGGATGATTCCCTATGATAATCAAGAGTCAATGTCGTTGGATTTTACTGCTCTGCCTGGCCCTGCTGCCGCTGGCCGCACAGGCGGATCGTATCGAGGGGCGCCTGAATGGACTGGGCTGCGCATCGAAAGGGAAGTTGTGTCCGACCGACAAGAATGATCCCCACGTGCTGCTGGAGCGTGATTTTGTTGTCCAGACAGAGGATGGCAACTACTTTTACGTGACCAATATCGATTGGAAAACCAAGCTGAAATATGTTTTGCGGCACGTCCGGGTCGAAGGTCAGTTCAGTGACCGGTTTTCGGCCATTGCCGCCGACGAGTTCTGGGTGAAACAGGGCGACCAGTACCAGCTTGAATGGAGCCTGGAGATGGCCCGGGAGAAGCAGCGCGAAGCCCGGACCGGACAGTGACTATCCAGGCGCCGGTACACACCATGAATCAGCCGATTGCAAAAAGCGCTGGCCCGATCGTGTGGCGGGGTTGGATCGGATTGTGTCTGTTCGGTCTCCTGGCCGTCCATACGACGCTGGTGGCGGCTGGCCATGCAACGGACGATTCAGCGCACGGTGACCAGATGGAGATCATCGCTCCCCCGGTTCCTGCACCTGAACTTCAACTGCGCGGGATTGACGGCAAGTCCTACCGGTTAAGTGACTACCGGGGGCAGGTCGTGGTGGTCAATTTCTGGTCAGTCTGGTGTGCCCCCTGCCGCCGGGAGATGCCCTCCCTGGAAAACGCCTGGCAGCGGCTCAAGTCCAGTCGGGTGGTGGTGTTGGCGGTGGCGACCCAGGACGAGCCGGAAACAGTTGCCCGCTTTGTCCAGAACCAGGGGCTGACTTTCCCGGTGCTGCTCGATCCGGAGGGGGAGGTACCGCAACGGTGGTCATTTTCCGGTATACCGGCCAGTTTTGTGCTGGACCGGCAGGGCCGTATTGTCTATCGCGCCATGGGACTGCGGGAGTGGGATAGCCGTGAGATCATCGATCGGCTGAATCAACTGTCGCAGGCGGACTAACGGCCGGCCGATCCAGCCGTGGCTTTCATCCAGCAGAGGGTCTGATCAATTCAGGAACCCGGCTTCAGGTAGTGCTGCTCCAGGTAGCGCATGATTTCGCTCGACTCATACAGCCACTGACTGCCCCCCTGGTCATCCTCAATGCGCAGGCAGGGCACCTTGATCTCCCCGCCACCGGCCAGCAGTTCATCGCGGTATTGGGGATTTCTCTTGGCATCCCGGGTCTCGATATGCAGACTGTTCCGCTTCAGGAAGCGGCGCACCTTGACGCAGAACGGGCAGGCCTGGAACTGGTACAGGGCCAGACGGGCCGTCTGCTGGTCCAGCGCAGCCTGTTGCTCAGCCGGGCGCTCAATCCCACGTGGCGTTGTCAGCCAGTCCATAAGCAGTATCAGTCGTCCAAGAATCCAGCGAACAATTGCCATTAGGTACTCCGATCAAAATCACTCAAGCGCGGCATCCTATCATGTGATCAGGGGATAATAACCATAAAAATAGACAAGTTATTGCGGTCGGTGGAACAGCCAGACCCGGGGCGTTTCCATATCTGGCGCGCAAGGGAAAATAGGATTATAAATCCCGTATTGTGTGACAATACGCACATTTTTGGGGGCGACACTGCCTGGATCGTGGTACCCTCTCGCCTGCAACTTCCGGTGGATTCAACCGGTCATCAGAGAGAACTCGAGCCAGCTGGTGTGACGGCGCTTTACCGTTCGATCAGTTAGACATAAACCACCAGCTTCAGGGAAGGAACGGAGAGAGACTGCATGCCAGGTTTCTTGATTTATGGATAGTATTAATACACAAGATCATGCCACCGGTGCCGGACAGGCCGTGGTACTGCCGAAAACCGAACTGACCAGTTTGAAGCGGATGATCCTGCTCGGCGGAGTGGCCGCTGTTCTTGCCGTGCTGGTCGTGGCGACCTACCTGTACAACGCGCTGGAGCGAGAGGCGATCGGGCACTGGCAAGAGCATAATGAGCCACTGGCCAGGGTACTGGCGAGCCGGATTAACCAGGAGATGGATAAGGCCCGCCGGGCGATTCGCCTGACCGCCGCTCTGCCGGCGTTTCAGCAACCGATTGATCCGGGGCTGATTGACCGGGCGATAGGCGGCGTGCCCGAGTCCGCCGAGCCCGAGCGACGTCGCATCCTGCGCCGGTTTCTTAGCGAATATCCCGATTTTTCCGTACTCTTCCTGCTTACCTCCGGCGGTGATCACTACCTCGCCCAGCCCTATTATGTGCAACGGGCGATCACCAAATACAACATGCGCGACCGGCCCTATTTTCAGGAGACGCAGCGCACCGGTGATACGGTGGTTTCCAACAGCTACCTGGGGGCGGACAACCAGTTGGCGGTGGCCATCAACACACCGGTCCGCAACCCCCAGGGAGAGATCATCGCCCACCTCGGCGGCGTGTTTCACCTGGAACGGTTGTCCCGTTTGATTCAGCAGTTCGCCTCCTCTTCCTTCGATGAGATGTTTCTGCTGGATGAGAACGGTCATCTGCTTGCCCACAGCAACCCGGCCTGGCTGTCAGCAGATCGTCTGGAGGCGTTCCAGGAGCGCGACGTGGTGCGCGAACTCCGGGCGTTGCTCCACTCCGATCAGTCTGCCGCCGCCAGTTATCGGCAGTTCAAGGATCCGGATGGCACGGTCAGCTACTACGGCTACAGAATACCGGTGGTGTCCGGATGGCAGATGGTAGTGCTGCGTGACTGGGACTCCCTGCAGCGCAAGATCCAGACCCGCTCCCGGGCCATTATCGCCACCACGGTGTTTATCCTGATCACCATCGGTGGCATCGGCCTGGCCATTGTGAACGGTGTTGGCAAGCGTTGGCAGGAGGCCGAGATAGCGCTGCGAACCGCCAAGGATCAGTTGGCGGACCAGGTGGAGGCGCGTACCCGGGAGCTGGTCAGCTCGCACGAACATATCGAACTGCTTTTGGCCTCGACCGGTGCCGGTATTTTCGGTATCGACCTGCAGGGGTGCTTCACTTTTTGTAATGTCGCCTGTATCGAGACACTGGGATACCCCAGTGATAAGGATCTGCTGGGGAAGCGGCTGACCGATGTGATCAACCACCGGGCCGCGGATGATTCGCTCTACGGCGAGGGCCAATCACCCATTCTGGCCGCCATGCATGAAGACAGCCGGGTCTACCGGGATCACGAGATGTTTTGCGCGGTCAACGGCAAATGCGTACCGGTGGAGTACCGGGCCTATCCCATGCGCCACGAAGGAGCGGTGATCGGTGCGGTGGTGGCTTTCAACGATATCAGCGTGCGCGTCAATACCCAGCGCGCCAGGGAGGAGAGTGACGCCCGGTTCTATTCCCTGTTTGCGCAGTCCAACGACGCAATTTTTCTGCTCGATACGGCAACCCGTTATTTTATTGATGCCAACAAGGCCGCGGAGAGATTGACCGGGCGGTCGGTCGAGGTTTTAAAGAGTCTCACCACCTCCGACATCTGCCCCGTGGGTGCCTGTGAACGCATGGCGCAGGTGTTCCAGATAAACACTACTTCTGATCTGGGTGAAGTGGTGTTTACCCGTCTGGATGGCGCCGAACGCAACGCCCTGCTGAGCGTGGTGCCGCTGGCCGATGACATGGTGTTCGTGATCGCCCACGATATCACCGATAAGCTGCTGGCTGAACGGGCCCTGAAGAAGAGCGAGGGGCAACTGCGGGCGCTCTCCGAGGCGGCATTCGAGGCCATATTTATCTCCGAGGATGGTATCTGCCTGGGGCAGAACCTGGCGGCCGAGAAAATGTTCGGTTATACCCAGGAGGAGGCGATCGGCAAGTCCGGTATTGAGTGGGTGGCCCCGGAGTCCCGGGAGCTGGTGCAGCGGAACATGCTGTCCGGTTATGCCGAACCCTATGAAGTGGTAGCCCTGCGCAAGGATGGCACCACCTTCCCGGCCGAGATCCGCGGGCGCGAGATGCCTTACCAGGATCGCATAGCCCGTTTTACCGCGTTGCAGGATATTACCGAACGGCGCAATGCGGAGCTGAGTCTGAAACGCACCAACACCCTCCTGCATGCGGTGATCGATCAGGCCCCGTTTGCCATCACCCTGGCCGAGGGCTCAAGCGAGGACTGGAGTGTCACCCTGGCCAACCAGGAGATCCAGCGTATTACCGGCGCTTCGGACCAGGAGCAGCAAAAGATCCGCTACGTGAATGGTGAACTCTCCAATGTGGGCGGTCGTACCTGGCAGATGCTGCATCCCGATGGCAGACCGCTGGATATCCGGGAGACGCCCCTGGTGCGGGCGATGGTGGATCAGCATGTCACCCGCAGCAAGGAGATGATCATCCGGCGGGCAGATGGCTCCGAGACCTACGTCCTGACCCACGCTTCACCCATCTATGGTGATGACGGCCGTCAGATCGCGGCGATCTTTACCTCGCCCGATATTACCGAGCATAAGCGGACCGAGGAGACCATTCGCACCCTCTCCCAGGCGGTGGAACAGAGTCCGGTCTCGATCGTGATCACCGATCTGGACGGTAACATCGAATATGTAAACCGGGGTTTTGAACGCACCGCCGGTTACACGGCAGAAGAGGTACAGGGGCAGCACACACGAATCCTGTCATCGGGCAAAACCCGGCCGGAGGTGTACCAGGAGCTGTGGACCACCATCCAGAGCGGGCAATCCTGGCAGGGGGAATTCCAGAACCGGCGCAAGGATGGCTCGCTGTTCTGGGAGTATGCCCATATCTCGCCCATTCTGGATGGGCAGGGACGTATCCGGCACTACCTGGGTGTAAAAGAGGATGTGACTCTGCGAAAGGTGCAGGAGGAGAAGATTCTGCACCAGGCCCACTATGACAGCCTGACCGGCCTGCCCAACCGCTTCCTGGCGCTGGACCGCTTATCCCAGGTGATTCGTACCGCGCAACGGGAGGGGCACCTGTCGGCGGTGCTGTTCCTGGACCTGGATGATTTCAAGAAGGTCAATGACACCCTGGGCCACGAAGTGGGGGATCAGGTGATCGAAGAGGCGGCACACCGGGTCAAAGAGGCCATCCGGGAAAACGACACCGTCGGCCGCCTGGGCGGCGATGAGTTCATCGTGTTGCTGGCCCATCTGCATGAACGCCAGGATGCCCAGCGGGTGGCGGAAAAAATACTGGCGGCCTTCCGCACGGTCTTCAAACTGGGCGACCGGGAGATCCTGCTCACCGCCAGTATCGGTATCGCCATCTATCCGCATGATGGTGATACATCCAAGATCCTGCTGCGCAATGCCGATACCGCCATGTACCACTCCAAGTCACTCGGGCGCAACGAGTTCAATTTCTATACCGACTCCATGAACAAGAATGTATCGCGACGGGTGGAGTTGGAGGAGCAGTTGTATACCGCGTTACAAAATGACGAGTTCTATCTGCTGTTCCAGCCCATTGTGAATATCCACTCCCAGGGTATTGTGGGTGCAGAAGCGCTGCTGCGCTGGAAAAATCCCAGGCTGGGCGAGGTGTCACCCACCGAGTTTATCGAGGTTGCCGAACGTACCGGGCGTATCGTGGAGATCGGTGACTATGTGTTGCGCGAAGCGATCCAACAGGCCGCCTACTGGCATGACAAGAAGGGTCAGACATTCCGCGTGGCGGTCAACGTCTCGCCCGTACAGTTGAAGGACAAGACGTTCCTGCAACGTCTCGAAGGGATCCTGGAAGCGTATGGCCTGTCGGGTGATTTTCTGGAGATCGAGGTGACGGAGAACGTGCTGTTAAGCGACCGTATCGACTCGGCGGAGATTCTGAACGGGCTGCGCAGTATGGGGATCTCCCTGTCCATGGATGACTTTGGTACCGGCTACTCTTCACTCAGCTATCTGCGCCATTACCATTTCGATACGCTCAAGATCGACCGCAGTTTCGTGCGCGATATCACCTCTGACCCGGACGACCGGGAGCTGGTGGTGGCGACCATCTCCATGGCCCGGAGCCTGGGCCTGAAGGTGATTGCGGAAGGGGTCGAGACGGTCGAGCAGCTGGCCATATTGCAGAATGAGCAGTGCGATTTCGCCCAGGGCTACTATTTCAGCAAGCCCATCAGCGCCAGCTCGCTGGAGCGGCTTTTCATTAATAATCAGCCGGGTTTTAACTGATCGAACAGATAGGGACGGGTGCGGCAATCGCTGCCGGCGCGCCTGTCAGGAGCTGACAACGTTGTGGTAATAGAGATTATTCAGGCCGATCTGGCCGACCCCCGGCACGCCGGGGCCCTGCTGGAACTGCTGGATGCCTATGCCCGGGACCCGATGGGCGGCGGTGAGCCGCTGGCCCAATTCACCCGGAAAAACCTGGTGTCAGAATTGCGCCGGCGCAGTGATGCGGTGAGTTTTCTGGCCTTTGCCGATGAACAGCCGGTGGGGTTGGTCAACTGTTTTGAAGGCTTCTCCACTTTCAAGTGCCGGCCACTGCTCAATATTCACGATGTGGTGGTGCTGGAAGGCTATCGGGGCCAGGGGATTGCCCGTCAGTTGCTGCAACGGGTGGAAGCCCATGCCCGGGCGCACGGCTGCTGCAAGTTGACCCTGGAGGTGCTGGAAGGCAACCGACAGGCCCGCGCGGTCTATCGAAAGTCGGGCTTTGCCGGTTATGAACTGGATCCGGCTACCGGGCAGGCGCTGTTCTGGGAGAAGCCCCTGCAGTGACCCGGCAGGGTTTTCTCCCCCGCCGGGATCCACCGGACCGGCGACTGCAGACCGGCCTGCTTAATGGCGCAGCAGATCGAACGGCAATACTTCCACCGGATCGCCCGGCTGGACATTGCCGGTCTCTTCCGGAAGGCGGATCAGACAGTTACCACTGCTCATGGAACTGAGCACCCCGGAACCCTGGCGCCCCCAGCTGTTCACCACCAGTTCACCCTGTTCATCCAGTGACAGGATGCCGCGCTGAAACTCGGTGCGGCCCGGTCGTTTGCGCAGGGTTGATCCCGCCTTGACCCGCAACCGGAGCGGCGTCTGCGGGCGCTTGCCCTGCAGCCGCTGCACGGCCGGCCGGGCAAACTGCATAAAGGTGATCATGACCGCTACCGGATTACCCGGCAGTCCGAAGAAACAGGCATTGCCGATATGGGCAAACGTGAGCGGGCGCCCCGGTTTGATCGCCACCTTGGCAAAGTGGATGTCGCCCAGCTGCTGGATCGCTTCGGCGATAAAATCGGCCTCGCCTACCGAGATGCCGCCGGAAGTCAGCACCAGGTCGGCCGTTTCGGCGGCCTGCTGCATGGCATCCCGGATGGCGTCCGCCCGGTCCGGTATCACCCCCATATCGATCACGTCAGCGCCCATTTCGGTCAGCATGCCGAACAGGGTGTAGCGGTTGCTGTCGTAGATCTGGCCCTCTTCCAGGGGTTGGCCGATGCTGCGGATCTCGTCACCACTGGAGAAAAACGCCACCCGCACGCGCCGCCGCACGGGAACCTCCGGAATACCCAGCGATGCCAGCAGGCCCAGCTGGGCCGGACCGATCTCGTCACCCGCTTCCAGAATCACGGCGTCGGCCTGGATGTCCTCACCGGCCTGGCGCACGTTGGCGCCGGGCTTGGTGCGGTTATCAATAATGGCGTCGTCGCCGTCCCGTTCCACCCACTCCTGCATGATGACGGTATCGGCCGCCTCCGGCACCTTGGCGCCGGTCATGATGCGAATGCACTCGCCCCGGTTCAGCGCACCCGGGTAGGGTTGCCCGGCAAAGGCGCTACCCACCACCTTGAGCCGCAGCTCCCCGTCGGTCGGCAGATCCTTGCCACACAGGGCATAACCATCCATGGCGGAGTTGCGATAGGCCGGTACGTTGATCGGTGAGGTGATGGGGCGGGCCAGTACCCGGCCCAGGGCGTTACGCAGGGGCACGGCCTCAATCCCCTCCACCGGTCGGGTCCTGGCCAGGATCGTCTGCAGGGCGTCGTCGGCACTGATCGAGCTGTCGGTGGCGTCCATGCAGCTTTCGACGGGCTTGTTGTTGCTATCGGTCATGGTCGGTATCCAGAGTCTTGTCAGTGAAAAAAGGCGCGGTAGGCAGGCTAAACTACCGGATTATGGAACTGAAGATCAATTCAAACGGCCCGTATGGTCACTGACAATACCACCAGACGTCCCGTCCGGCCCTAGATTTTGATATCGCGCCAGCGCAGGAACCCGGAGACGATGATGCCGGAGACGAAGGCGATACTCATATTGGAGGTGGCCAGGCTGATGCCGGCAATCAACAGGATGATAAAAAGCTCCTGACGCTCCTGCACATCCCGGATCAGCAGGGCCAGCTCCAGGCCGGCGAACAGCAACAGCACACCCAGCACCGCGTTGGGAATGGCCGACAAAAGCACAATGCCGATGCCTCCCAAACCGAGGGCGATCAGGATAAACAGCAGCCCCAGCATGATATTGGAACCACCGGTGCGGGCGCCGAAACGGTAGTGGGCGGCCAGGCCGCCGGCGCCGTGGCAGAGCGGCATGGCGGCCATGAAGCCGACGCACAGGTTCACCAACCCCATGCCGAGAGAAAAATTGCGGTTCGAAACCCGCGCCGTGGCGGGACCGCTGCCAAACAGGTTGCGGGCGGTATCGTTGGTGCCGACGATGGCATTGCCGATGGTGAGCGGCAGCTGGGGAATCACCAGCAGGAACAGGGCGGTGGTAAAGTCGTCCACGCCCGGTATCACCAGGGGCATGGCCGAAGGGCCGAACTCCCCGTGTAAATTGCCCAAAGCGCCGAACGGCAGGGCGACGGCTATGCCGGCGATCACCACCACCAGGGCGGCCGGGAAGCGCCGGCTGCTGAGCAGGCAGAGAACCAGTACCAGTGCGGCCAGCCCGAGCAGGGGATTGAGTGGCAGGCCGCCCAGGCTGGCACTCCCGGTGGTTCCCTGCAACAGCAGTTCCGGTCGGCTGATAAACTCCAGCCCCTTGATCATCAGGATGAATCCCAGGCCGAGCTGGATACCCCGCACGATCGGCTTGGTGAACAGCCGGGCCAGCTGATCGATCAGGCCGGTAAAGGAGAGCAGCACCAGCGCGCCGCCAAACAGCAGTCCGGTGGCCGCCATCACCGCCAGTGTTATCTTCTCCGGAAAGGCGATGGCGATGGCGGAGACCAGTTTCAGGGGCTGCACCGGGATGGGCAGCCGGTAATAGAGGCCGGAGATCAGGTAGAACAGGCCCACCCAGAGAAACACGGCGCTGAAACTGAGACCGTTGATGGTTACCAGCCCGATAGCGAGGGGTATGAGGGTTCCCAGGTCCCCCAGGGAGCCGGCAAATTCAACCCGGTCGAAACGGTAAGATCCTAACTGCATGTGCCGCTGTCCTGAGTGCTGTCTGTTGTCGGGTTGATCCGGCCGGCGCCCGGAGGCTACGTGCTGATGCGCTCTTTCCTCAGGTCAATCACGCCGGGCGGATATTCGTCCTGCAGCGGTTTGGTGGTTAGCTCGCCTTCATACAGGTGAATATGCCGGTTCAGCCTGAGCTTGCCGGTCTGGGGTTCATGGCTGGTATAGACCACCCCGATCTGCTGTTGCTGGAGCTGATTGATCAGGTCGTAGCTGATCTCCCGTGAACGCTTGTCCAGATTGGAGACCGGCTCGTCCAGCAGCATCAGGCGCGGCGCGATGGCCCAGGCGCGGGCAATCGCCACCCGCTGTTTCTCGCCGCCAGAGAGTTCGTGGCAGTTGCGTTCCGCCAGGTGTTCCAGGGAGATCAGCTCCAGCGCCTCGGCCACCCGGGAACGGATCGCCCGGCGCCCCAGCTTTTTCCGTTTCAGGCCATAGGCGATGTTGTCGGATACCGAGCTGTCAAACAGGTAGGGCTGCTGGTGCAGGTAACAGACCTGTTCCCGCAGGTAGTGGTAGCTCTGACGCCAGTTGCGCTGTTGGCCGGCTATCTCAAAGCTCACCTGCGCGGGTTTCAGTAACCCGGCCAGGATACGTAACAGGGTGGTCTTGCCGGAACCGTTCTGGCCGGTCAGCAGGATCAGTTCACCTTTCCCGAAATCGAGGGAAAGGTTCTTCAGAATGGTGCGCTCACCCCGATTGAAAGTGAGACTCTGCAACTTCAGCCAGGGATGGGCGTTGTTGGTGCTCACTGGACGACTTCCCCTTTACCCTGCACCTGGCCAAGCAGGATGTTCAGAAACAGCGCCATGAACAGCAGTACCATGCCGAGCGCGATTCCTTCAGCAAAGCTCCCCTTGCTGGTCTCCAGGGCGATGGCGGTGGGGATGTTGCGGGTGTAGTTGAGAATATTGCCACCCAGCATCATGGAGCTGCCGACCTCGGCAATAATGCGGCCGAAGCTCGCCACCAGCGCGCCGATCAGGCCGAAACGGGTCTCATGCAGGATGGTGATCAGCGCCCGCAACGGGCTGGCGCCCAGGGTCAGGGCGGTCTCCCAGGCGCGCCGGTCGGAAGCTTGCAGGGCCGAGTGGGCCATGGCCACCAGCAGCGGAAAGCAGAGACACACCTGGCCAATGATCATGGCATCCTGGGTGAACAGCAGTCGCCAGGCACCCAGGGGGCCCGCCTTGGAGAGCAGGATATAGAGCGTCAGGCCAACCACCACGGCCGGGATGGAGAGGGCGGTGTTGAATATGGATACCAGCAGGCGCCGGCCCGGAAAACTGAAGTAGGCCAGGAAAAAGGCGGTCACTATGCCGAACGGCGCGGCATAGAGCAGAGCACGCACTGAGACGCTGAAAGAGATACCGATAATGGTCCAGAGCGCACTATCCCCGGTAAACAGCAGGTAGAGAGCCTGGTAACTTGCAGCGCCCAGTGATTCCATGAATGCCTATTTCAACAACAGCGGGATAAACAGCGGTTCACCGTGCAGACGATAATCCCGGATCAGCTCCTGGCCCTGCCTGGAACTGACCCAGTCGATCAGCTGCTTGGCAGCGGCATAGTTGGTGTCAGGATGTTTGGCCGGGTTGACGGCGATCACGCCGTAGGGATTGCTCAGGCGCTCGTCACCCTCGTTCAGCAGGGCCAGCTCCACCTTGTCCTTGTAGGCGAGCCAGGTGCCGCGATCGGTCAGGGAGTATCCGTCCAGTTCACTGGCCATCTGCAGGACCTTGCCCATGCCCTGGCCGGCCTCGATATACCAGCTGCCAGCGGGCTGGATGTTGGCCGCCTGCCAGAGTGCTTTCTCTTTCTTGTGGGTACCGGAATCGTCGCCCCGGGAGATGAATTTGGACTGGCTGGCCTGGATCTTCGCCATGGCGTCAGCGGCCGATTTCACCCCCTTGATACCGGCGGGATCACCGGCGGGGCCGACGATAACAAAATCGTTGTACATGAACTGGACACGATCAGTACCGAAGCCATCGGCGACAAATTTCTCCTCGGCGGCGACTGCGTGCACCATCACCACATCCACATCACCGTCGCGCCCCATCTTCAGCGCCTTGCCGGTGCCCACCGCGATGACATGGACCTCGATACCGGTCTGTTTCTGAAAAGCGGGTAGCAGGATATCCAGCAGGCCGGAGTTCTGGGTGCTGGTGGTGGTGGCCATGCGCAGCGGTGCCGCCTGGAGGGCGAACGCCAGCGACCAGAGCAGGCATAAGGGGAGTAACAGACGGAGTTTTCTATGCATTGGTATTGATCCTTTTGGTAGGTATGGAAACGAGGCGCTCGGGGCGCCCGTCTTATTGTTTGCGGGATCTCCCGACTGCTGTCGGGGCCGCCTTTTTCCCGGCTCAGGACCTGTTACTTCAGGTTTCCTGTGGCACTGACCGCGTTTAGGAAACGGGTCTCGTGCTGTCACCGGTGCAGATCAAGTTTCAACGTTATGATTTATAGCACATAACGGGAGACACCCACAAAGAACCCCGGTATAGCCTGCAAAATGTGCCTCCCGGAGTCGTGCCAGGGACCCCGAAGGACGTCTTTCCATGAGTCGTTATGCTCAAAAAAACATAACGAAATAAACAGCTTAGCGCGCAATTGGGTCTCGCTATTCGGTGCGTCTTCTTCTATATTCAGCAAATAACAAAAAGCGGTAGCAAGCATGGACGGGTGAACAGGTAGCCTGGTCACTTTAAATGACAAAAACCGGAACGGAACCATTGAAAATAAATCTGGCTACTTGTGGCACGTGGAGGATGGATCGGTTGACACCGTTAGCAGACCCAACCTCGTTTCACTGCACCACTATCCCGGCCAGGCAGGCTTACCCCATGGCGCAAAGCGTATAACAACTCAGAGGAGACAATGATGCTGAGGTCACTCTACATCTCGCCGGACAAATGCACAGGCTGTCTGCAATGCGAAATGGCCTGCTCGTATGAGCATGAAGGCAATTTCAATCCCGCCAAATCCCGTATCAAGGTGTTCACCTTCCATGCCGAAGGTCGCTTTGTCCCCTACACCTGTACCCAGTGCGATGAGGCCTGGTGCATGAGCGCCTGTCCCACCGAGGCCATTACCCTGGATGCGGCCACCGGCGCCAAGATGGTCAACGACGGACTCTGTGTCGGCTGTAAGGTCTGCACCATCGCCTGTCCGTTTGGCACCATCAACTACAACACGGCCACCGGTAAGGTGATGAAGTGTGATCTGTGCGGTGGTGATCCCGCCTGTGCCAAGGCCTGTCCGACCCAGGCCATTACCTATATCGACGCGGAGGGCACCGGCTACGACAAGATGCGCGCCTGGGCTTCCCGCACCGACACCCAAACCGCAGCACAGGCATAGAGAAGGGAGCAGACAACATGAGCTGGCAGAAAAAAATACTGCGTGTGAATCTGACTGAAGGCACCTGCACCGCCGAACCCCTGAATATGGAGTGGGCAGCGGACTACCTCGGACAGCGGGGCCTGGGTTCCAAGTACCTGGTGGAAGAGGTCGACCCGAAGGTCGATCCCCTGTCACCGGACAACAAACTGATTTTCGCCACGGGTCCCCTGACCGGTACCGCCTGCTCCACCAGTGCGCGCTACTCGGTAATCACCAAGGGGGCGCTCACCGGCGCCATCGCCTGCTCCAACTCGGGCGGCTATTTCGGCGCCGAGCTGAAGTTTGCCGGGTGGGACATGATTATTTTCGAGGGCAGGGCACCCAAACCGGTTTATCTCTATATCAATGACGATCATGCCGAACTGATACCGGCCGACGAGATCTGGGGCAAGAGCGTCTGGGAAGCGGACAAGATCCTGCATGCCAAGCACCAGGATCCCCAGCTGAAGATCTCCGCCATCGGCAGGGCGGGCGAGGAGGGCGTCATGTTCGCCTGTATCGTCAATGATCTGCACCGCGCCGCCGGTCGCTCCGGCGTCGGTACCGTGATGGGTTCCAAGAACCTGAAGGCGGTGGCAGTACGGGGCACCAAGGGTGTCAGCGTCAAAGATCCCGTGCGTTTCATGCAGACCGTGGCCGAGAAAAAGAAGATCCTGGCCGAGAACCCGGTCACCGGACAGGGCCTGCCCACCTACGGCACCCAGGTGTTGATGAATGTGATCAACGAGGTGGGCGCGCTGCCCACCAATAATGCCTCGGCTGTTCAGTTCGACGGCGCTTCAAAAATCTCCGGTGAGGCGATGCATGAGCCCCGCGCCAGCGACGGAAAGACCAACCTGGTGACCAACCAGGCCTGTTTCGGCTGCACCATCGCCTGTGGCCGGGTGGCCCGGATCGACAAGGAGCACTACACGGTGAAAAACCGTCCCGAATACTGGGGTGCCTCCGGTGGTTTGGAGTACGAGAACGCCTGGTCCCTGGGCGCCGATTGCGGCGTGGATGACCTGGATGCCCTGACTTTCGCCAACTATATCTGTAACGAACAGGGTTTCGATCCCATCACCTTCGGCGCCACCATGGCAGCGGCCATGGAGCTGTACGAGATGGGGGTGATCACCGATGAGGATACCGGTGGCGTGAAGCTCAACTTCGGTTCCGCCGAGGCGCTGACCACCATGGCGGAACTGGTGGGCAAGGGCGAAGGCTTTGGCAAGATCCTGGGCCTGGGTTCCAAGCGGCTGTGTGAAAAATACGGTCACCCGGAACTCTCCATGAGCGTCAAGGGACAGGAGTTCCCGGCCTACGATCCCCGCGGCATCCAGGGCATGGGTCTCACCTACGCCACCAGTAACCGGGGAGCCTGCCACCTGCGCAGCTATACCGTCGCTTCCGAGATCCTGGGTATTCCGGAGAAGACCGATCCACTGGTTACCGAGGGCAAGGCCGGACTGGTCAAGGCGTTCCAGGATGCCACCGCGGCGGTGGACTCCAGCGGACTCTGCGTGTTCACCACCTTTGCCTGGACCCTGGAGGATTTCTATCCCCAGATCGATGCCGCCTGTGAGGGTGAGTGGACCCTGGAGCGTCTGGCTGAAACCGGCGAACGCATCTGGAACATGGAGCGGCAGTTCAACATGGCAGCCGGCTTTACCGCCAAGGATGACACCCTGCCCAAACGGCTGCTGACCGAACCGGCCGCCTCTGGCCCGGCCGCCGGCAAGGTGAGCGGTCTGGACAAGATGTTGCCCGAGTATTACGAACTGCGCGGCTGGAGCAAGGAAGGGGTACCGACACCGGATACCCTGCGTAGTCTCGGTCTCTCGTAATTGGCAGGGGGAAGTGGGGGGAGAGCAGTGGATGCTGCTCTCCTCTTGCTTTGCTGAAGGAGAAATAGTCCATGCAATACGTGGTAATCGGTGCGGGTCCGGCGGGTGTGACCGCCGTTGAGACGATAAGAAAACAGGATCCCGCAGGTGAACTGATCCTGATTGGCGATGAGCCGGAACCGGCCTACTCCCGAATGGCCATTCCCTACTACCTGGCGGATAAAATCCAGGAGCAGGGCACCTATCTGCGCCATGATCCCAATCACCTGGATCGTCTGGGTGTTCGCCAGATCCAGCAGCGGGTAACGGCGGTGGATAGCGCGGCCAGACAGGTGCAACTGGCTGACGGTGAAACGGTCAGCTTTGACCGGCTGTTGCTGGCCACCGGTTCTGATCCGGTGAAACCACCCATCGACGGGTTGGACCAGCCCGGGGTGCATCACTGCTGGACGCTGGAAGATGCCCGTAACATTGTGAAATATGCCCAGCCCGGCTCCCGCGTGGTGCTGATGGGGGCCGGCTTCATCGGCTGCATCATCATGGAGGCGTTGGCGGAACGGGGCGTGGACCTCACCGTGGTGGAGATGGGCGACCGCATGGTGCCCCGGATGATGGACCAGGAGTCCGGCAACCTGATCAAGCAGTGGTGTATCCAGCAGGGTGTAAAGGTGCACACCTCGACCCGGGTGACCGGCGTGCAGGCGAACGGCAATGGTGCTGCCCGCTTTACCCTGCAGTGTGATCCGGTGGATCCGATTGAAGCGGACCTGGTGGTGGTGGCGACCGGCGTCAAGCCGGCGGTCGATTACCTGCGGGACAGTGGCATCGAACTGGCCCAGGGGGTGGTGGTCAACGAATACATGGAGTCATCGGTCCCCGGCATCTATGCCGCTGGAGACAGCTGCGAGGGGATCGACTGGGGTAGCGATGGACAACACGCCGTGCACGCTATTCAGCCGGTGGCAACAGAGACCGCCCGTATCGCGGCGCTCAACATGTGCGGCCAGGTGACCCCTTATGCCGGCAGCATGGCGATGAATGTGCTGGATACCCTGGGGCTGATCTCGGTCTCCTATGGCCAGTGGATGGGCGTCCCGGGCGGCGACCATGTGCATCGGATGGACAGTGCCGAGTACCGTTATATCCGGTTGCAGTTCAGCGAGGACCGACTGGTGGGCGCTATCACCCTGGGCCTGACCGAGCACGTGGGCGTGCTGCGCGGCCTGATCCAGAGCCGGGTCAGGCTGGGAAAATGGAAACAGCACCTGATGGAAGATCCCACGCGTATCATGGAAGCCTACCTGGGTGCCACCCAACTGACCCAGGGCTAATCGAACGACAACGGCTGGAGCCGGTACAAGCAGCTTATGAAAGTAACTTTTAAACTGTACGCCTCGCTGGGGCAGTATCTGCCGGCCGGGGCGGAAGATCACCAGATCACCCTGGACGTGGCCGAAGACACCAGTCCGGCACAACTCCTGGAACAGCAGGGTGTGCCCCAGGCGGAAGTGCATCTGGTCCTGGTTAACGGGGTGTTTATTCCGCCCGGTAAGCGCAGCGAACCCCTCACCGAAGGCGATGAGCTGGCGGTCTGGCCAGCGGTTGCCGGTGGCTAGGGGTCGGCAGCCGGTTGCCAGACGGATAGGGCGGCATGAGTAAAACCATTCCGGCACAGCTGCAGCGGGACATGGGGCTGACCCTGGCCGATTTCCTGCGCTCGTTGCCCTCCGCCATCGAGCCCCTGACCTATCGGGCTGAAGGGCGGGTGTTCACCATAGACCACCCGGCCGGATCGGTGGTGATCACGCTGGGCGAAACCGGCGAGCGACGTATTGCCTCCCTGAGCCTGCCGGTAACCCCGGTGACGTTCCAGTTTAACGGGCTGGACGGGTCGGACCGGGAGCGTTTCATGCAGCGCTTCGACCGCTATTTTCAGCGCGGCGGGGGTTAATCCGCCTTTTCAGACGGGTAGGGCAGGCCCGCCTTTTGTGCCGACACGGCCACAGAAAGAAAATCCACGGCGAGGTTGACCCCTGTTCAACAGACCCGGATAATCCCCACCTCGATGTCACCACCGCCTGGTGGTGACTTCATCCAGGTTATGGTGGTCCGTATCGGTCCCCTCGCAACGAAAAGCTGTGAACCCGGTCAGGCCCGGAAGGGAGCAGCCGCAGCAGTGGACTCGTGTGCCGGGGTGTGGCTGGTGCGGACCGCCTCCATTTTCAAACGCCAGGCCGGCCCCACTTATGGCGCCCCGGTCTTCCCTTAGGGTTATCCCGGGCCCGGGGCCCGCCACGATGCCCGGCTTGCCGGACTGGGATGGGGAACCCACTCCGGGTGTGAATAGGGCCGGTCATTGAGGTACACTTCCCGCTCCGGTTAACAGCAACAGAGTAGAGCTCGCAGGGAATCCATGTCATATCAGGTGCTAGCCCGTAAGTGGCGTCCGCGGATATTCAGTGAACTGGTGGGGCAGGCCCATGTCGTGCGGGCGCTCAGCAACGCCCTGGACAACAACCGGCTGCACCACGCCTACCTGTTTACCGGCACCCGGGGGGTCGGCAAGACCACCCTGGCGCGTATCTTTGCCAAATCCCTCAATTGCGAACACGGCGTTGGCTCCACCCCCTGCGGACAGTGCAGCATCTGCAAGGAGATCGACGAGGGGCGTTTTGTGGATCTGCTGGAGGTGGATGCCGCCTCCCGCACCAAGGTTGACCAGACCCGTGAACTGCTGGAGAACGTCCCCTACGCCCCGGTCAGAGGCCGCTACAAGGTCTACCTGATCGACGAGGTGCACATGTTCTCCGACAGCAGCTTCAATGCCCTGCTGAAGACCCTGGAGGAGCCGCCGCCCCATGTGAAGTTTCTGCTCGCCACCACCGATCCCCAGAAGGTGCCGGTGACGGTACTGTCCCGCTGTCTGCAGTTCAATCTGAAGCGCTTGCCGATAGACCAGATCCAGGACTACCTGAAAGAGCTGCTCAACCGGGAGGGCATTCAGTTTGACGAGCGGGCCCTGCTGCTGCTGGCCAAGGGAGCCGATGGCAGTATGCGGGATGCGTTGAGTCTGCTCGACCAGGCGATCGCCTTTGGGGCCGGCAAGGTGCTGGAGGCGGATGTGCAGTCCATGCTCGGCAGCATCGCCCAGGACCGGGTGCACGACCTGCTGGACGCGCTGGCGGAGCTGGATGCCAACCGGGTGATGGAACTGGTCAGTGAACTGGCCGAGATGGCCCCCGATTTTACCGGCGTATTGCAGGATCTGCTCTCGCTGCTGCACCGCATTGCCCTGGTACAGGCGGTGCCGGATGCCATTGATAACAGCGCCGGCGACCAGGAGCAGGTGATCGAGCTGGCCGGCAAGCTCTCCCCCGGTGATGTGCAACTCTTCTACCAGATCGGACTGGTGGGCCAGCGGGATCTGCCATTGGCGCCCGATCCCCGCGCCGGGTTCGAGATGGTGCTGCTGCGCATGCTGGCATTCCGGCCGCAGGGTGTGGGGGAGAGTGCCCCGCCCAAACAGCCAGAGCAGACCGGGTCGGATAAAAAAAAACGCTCTGAAAAGGCTCCGCGAGTCGCTGTAAGCGAAACCCTGAAGTCGGTACTCCAGGGTGATGGGGGACGCACGACCCGGGCGAAAGCAGACAAGGAACAACCGGCCGCCAGCAAACCGGCGCCGGCGCCCGCAAGCCGGCCACACGAGCAGGAGCCGCCAGTGCCGGAAAGTGCTGCGGTGCCACCGGCACAACCGGCATCCCAGCCCACAGCGCCAGAAAGCGCCGTGGTACAACCGGCACCCCAGCCGGCAGCGCCGGCCACCGACCAGGGTGAAACGGTTATCGAGTTTCGCCACTGGCACCGGGTGGTTGAGCAGCTCTCCCTGGGCGGGGTGGCCAAACAGTTGGCCAACAATTGCGTCTATGATTATTGGGATGGCGTGACGCTCAGTCTGAAACTGGACCAGGCCCATCAACACATGCTAGTGGGCAGTGCGGAACAGCGGTTGCAGAGCGCCTTGCAGGCGTATCTGGGCCGGGAACTGAGGCTGAAAATTTCACCGGAAACGGTGCAGGCGGCGACGCCGGCCAAGCTCCAGGCACAGGCGGTTGCTGACCGGCAGCGGGCCGCAGAGGTGGCGATCCAGGAAGATCCCATGGTGTTGGCACTGGAAGCCCAGTTCGGTGCCCGGGTGATTGAAGGCTCGGTGCGCCCGGTGGATGAATAACCCCTATATTTGAAAACTGAGAGGAATACCTGAATGAAAGGCGGTTTAGGCAACATCATGAAACAGGCCCAGAAGATGCAGGCCGATCTCCAGAAGGCGCAAGAGCAACTGGCCAAGGAGGAGGTGACCGGCGAGTCCGGTGGCGGTCTGGTCAAGGTCGTACTGAATGGCAAACACGAAGTGCGGCGGGTTTCGATTGACGACTCCCTGGTCGGCGACGACAAGGAGATGCTGGAGGATCTGGTGGCAGCGGCCATGAACGACGCGGTACACAAGGTGGCCGAGAAGACCCAGAACAGCATGAGCGATCTGACTGCCGGTATCGGTCTGCCGCCCGGTTTCAAACTGCCGTTTTAGGATCTGCCAGCACCATGAGCAATCGTCCACTGCTGGAAGCGTTGATGGAGGCCCTGCGCTGTCTACCTGGTGTGGGGCAGAAATCGGCCCAGCGCATGGCCTTCTATCTGCTGGAACGGGATCGGGAGGGCGGCCGTCAGTTGTCCCGTGTACTGGGTGAGTCGATGGAACGCATCGGCCACTGCAGCCGCTGTCGCACCCTGAGCGAGACCGATATCTGCACCCTCTGCAGCAACCCCCGCCGGGATGACGGGCAGATCTGCGTGGTGGAGACCCCGTCCGAGGTGGTGGCGATTGAGCAGGCGACCGACTACCGTGGCCGCTATTTTGTGCTGGGTGGTCACCTCTCTCCGCTGGATGGTATCGGACCCCGGGAGATCGGGCTGGATCTGTTTGAGCGCCGCCTGGCGGAGGGCAATATCCAGGAGTTGATCCTGGCCACCAACCCCACCGTGGAAGGGGAGGCGACCGCCCACTACATTGGTGAAATGGCCCGGGCCCGGGGCGTGCGGGTCACCCGCATCGCCCACGGCGTGCCCCTGGGCGGGGATCTGGAGTATGTGGATGGCGGCACACTCTCCCACGCCTTTAGCGGCCGCCGGGAGTTTTAAGTTATAGTGGTCCGCGACTGAACATCAATTCAGCAGGAGGAGCGTCTGTGTCCCGTATGCATTTGATGATTAAACCCAGGATCGGCAGTCTGTCGGACTGCTGACCGGTCCCGGAGATTGATGTCGGCGTGATTAATTCTATCGGCAGCGCTTTTTTTGATCCCTCCATCGCCCGCTCCCTGGTGCCGGTACAGCCGGCCACCCAGGGGGACGATCCGTCGCGCCGTCCCAATCAGCCGCCCCCCACCCAGGCGATTGTCCCTGCCGCAGAACTGAGAGCCGGACTGGAAAGCCGGGCCGGACTGATCTACCAGCAGAATCTCGCTGACGATGGCATCAATGCCAAAACCCGCCAGGCCCTGCGCGCCTACCGCACCCTGGAAGATGCCGAGGAGCGGGAGAAGGTGAGCCGCATGCTGGGGGTGGACGAGTACGCCTAGCCAGTACCAAGCCCTGCTGTAGTTTGTCTGCCTCCCCCGCCCGTCCCCCGCCTGGTTAATCCCGCCAACCCGACCCCGCCGTATCCGTTGCAGATCACCTGATCGCTGTTTAGGGGTGTTATCATCGGGGTACCCCAGGGCGTAACCATCCTTCCCGGTGTGGCTCTGGATAAAGGGCCAGCACTGCGCTACGTTTAGGCTTAACAGTAACTATAAAAAAAGTAACATGGATTCCATGTTAATCATGGCGTAATTGATCCGCCTACTGCACTGGAAAAGAAGGAAAATGACAACTCATAAAGGGAATACCCTGCTTCAACAGATGCTGGATAACCTGGCCAGCTATTCCGACTCCAGGTTCACTAAACAGGACCGCGCCCAGATCGAGCAGATGCTCGGTTTTTATTATCGCCACATCCCGGTATCGGATCTGGAAGCGACCCCCATTGCCGATCTGGTGGGGGCGGTCATTGCCCATTGGCAACTGTTGAAGGAGCGGGACAGATCCGAGCCCACGGTGCGGGTCTACAATCCCCGGTTTGAGCAGCACGGCTGGCAGTCACCCCACACCATCGTGGAGATCGTCACCATCGACCGGGTATTCCTGGTGGATTCGCTCTCCATGGGGCTCAACCGGATGGGGCTTACCATCCATCTCACCATCCACCCCCTGGTTCGCACCGTGCGGGATGAAGCCGGGCGGTTGCTTGAAATCAAATCGCTGGGTGACGAGGGCGGTGAAGTGGAATCGCTGATCCACTTCCAGGTGGATAAGCAGATCTCCCCCGAAGTGCTCCAGACCATGGAGACGATGATCCGGAACGTGATCCGGGACGTCACCTACGCCAATGCCGACTGGCTGCCCATGAAGCAGTCTGCCGAGAAGATCCGCGACATCCTGGACAAAGCCTCGCTGCCCATTGATGTGGCCGAACAGGCGGAGTTGAGCGCCTTCCTGAAATGGATCAGTGACGATCACTTCACCTTCCTGGCCTACTGTGAGTTCGACCTGCTGCACGAGGAGGGTTCGCCGACCCTGCGGCTTGACCCCTCATCCCAGCTGGGTCTTTTCCGGGAGTCCTGTCTGAATGATCAGGAGGCGGGCAAGGTGATCCCGGTGGATGGTGACGCCTACATGGCCACGCAGGATTTCCTGGTGGTAACAAAGTCCAATATCCGCTCCACCGTACACCGGCCGGCCTACATGGATTTTATCGGCATCAAGCGCCATGACAGTGAAGGCCGGGTGAACGGGCTTTACTGTCTGCTGGGTCTGTTTACCTCGGTGGCCTACAACAGCCCGCCCAAGGATATACCGCTGCTGCGCCAGAAAACCCGCGAGGTGATCAACCGTTCCGGGCTCTCCCGCTACAGCCACTCCGGCAAGGCGCTGGAAAATATCCTCACCACCCTGCCGCGGGATTCGCTGTTCCAGACCTCGGTGGATGAGCTGGAAGAGCTGGCCATGGGCATTCTGGGCCTGCAGGAGCGGCAGCGTACCCGCCTGTTCGTGACCCGGGACCTGTTCAGGCGTTTCTACTCCTGCCTGATCTATCTGCCCAAGGAGCGGTACTCGCGGGAGCTGCGCCTGCGCATCCAGAAGGTGCTGATGAAAACCATGGAAGGGACGGAAGTGGAGTTCAGCACCCTGTTCACGGAGTCCTCGCTGGCGCGCATCCACATGATTATCCACACCTCGTCCAGCAGCGAGATCGAGTACTCGCCGGATGAGCTGGAATCGATGGTGGTGAATGCCACCACCACCTGGCACGATGAACTCCATGTCGCCCTCACCGAGCAGTACGGCGAGGAGCGGGGCGCCGAATACAACAAGCTCTACGCCAACGCCTTTCCGAGCGGTTTCCGGGAAGATTTCTACCCGCGCACGGCGGCGGCGGACGTGGCCAGGATCGAGCGGGCACGCGCCAGCGGTCATCTGGATCTCAATTTTTACCGGCCTGTGCTGGAGTCCTCCAAGTACGTCCATTGCCGGCTCTACTCGGCCGACAACCCGGTACCGCTGTCGAATGTGATTCCGATCCTGGAACACATGGGACTGACCGTGTTCGGCGAGCGACCCTATCGGATTCGCCACCCCGCCGGGCCGGTCTGGATTCACGATTTCTCCATGAAGCATTCCAGCGGTCAGGACGCGTTCAGCGAAGAGATCAGCCAGCTGTTCCACGAGGCCTTTCTCAAGGTGTGGGAAGGCGAGGTGGAGAACGACGGCTTCAACCAGCTGGTTCTGGGTGCCGGGCTGAACTGGAAAGAGGTGGTGCTGCTGCGCGCCTATGCACGCTATTTCAAACAGATCAAGTTCCCGTTCAGCCGCTCCTACATTATCGACAGCCTGACCCGGAACACCGAGATCACCCGCCTGCTGGTGGAGCTGTTCACGGTCAAGTTCAATCCCCGGCGCAAGGCCAAGACCAGCCAGCTGGAGGCCATTCAGCAGAAGATTGAAACCCTGCTGGAGTCGGTCGCCAGTCTGGATCAGGATCGTATCCTGCGCAGTTATGTGAATATTATCCAGTCCACCCTGCGGACCAATTTTTATCAGCGGGATGCCGACGGCAACAGCAAATCCTATATCTCCTTCAAGGTCGATCCGCGCCAGGTGGGCGGCATGCCGTTACCCATGCCCATGTTTGAGATCTTTGTCTTCTCGGCCCGCATGGAAGGGGTGCATCTGCGCGGTGGCAAGGTGGCGCGGGGTGGATTGCGCTGGTCAGATCGCATGGAGGATTTCCGTACCGAAGTGCTGGGCCTGATGAAGGCGCAGATGGTGAAGAATACGGTGATCGTGCCGGTCGGCTCCAAGGGCGGCTTTATCGTCAAGCGTCCCCTGGATGGGCTGGCCCGGGAAGCGATGATGGAAGAGGTGGTGTTCTGCTACCGCACCCTGCTCCAGGGCATGCTGGATATCACGGATAACCTGAAGGACGGGGCCGTGGTGCCGCCGGCCGATGTGGTTCGCTACGACGAGGATGATCCCTACCTGGTGGTGGCGGCGGACAAGGGTACGGCCAGTTTCTCCGATATTGCCAACGATGTGGCCGCGTCTTACGGCTACTGGCTGGGTGACGCCTTCGCCTCTGGTGGTTCGGTCGGTTACGACCACAAGAAGATGGGTATCACTGCCCGGGGTGCCTGGGAGTCGGTGAAGCGTAATTTCCGCGAACTGGGGGTTGATATCCAGACCACCGATTTCCGCGTGCTCGGTATCGGTGATATGTCCGGCGACGTGTTCGGCAACGGCATGCTGCTCTCCCGCCATATCAAGCTGGTGGCTGCATTCAACCATCTGCATATCTTCCTCGATCCCGATCCCGACCCGGAGATCTCCTACAAGGAGCGCGAGCGGCTGTTCAAACTGCCCCGCTCCAACTGGACCGATTACGACAAAAAGCTCATCTCAAAAGGTGGCGGGGTCTACTCGCGTAGCGCCAAGTCCATCACCCTGACAGAAGAGGTGAAGGCGATGACCGGGGCCAAGGTGGACCGGATGACGCCCACCGAGCTGATCAACCTGCTGCTCAAGTCGCCGGTTGACCTGATCTGGAATGGCGGCATCGGCACCTACATCAAATCGGAACTGGAGAGTCACGAGGATGTGGGCGACAAGGCCAATGACAACCTGCGGGTCAATGGTAATGAACTGCGCTGCAAGGTGGTGGGCGAGGGGGGCAACCTGGGTGTGACCCAGTTGGGCCGGATCGAGTTCTCTACCAAGGGCGGCCTGATCTACACCGATGCCATAGATAACTCCGCCGGTGTGGATTGTTCCGACCACGAAGTCAATATCAAGATTCTGCTGGGCCAGATCGTGGCCAACGGGGACATGACCGAAAAGCAGCGTAACAAGCTGTTGGCGGAGATGACCGACGAAGTGGCGGAACTGGTTTTGGCGGACAACTACGCCCAGACCCAGTCGATCAGCATGATCGTCTCCAATGCGGCTGACCGGCTCAACGAGCAGGCGCGCTTTATCGATTACCTGGAGACCGAGGGCCGGCTGAACCGGGAGCTGGAATTCCTGCCCAGCAAGAAAGTGTTGGCCGAGCGCAAGGCGGCCAAGCAGGGGCTCACCAAGCCGGAAGTGGCGGTGCTGCTGGCCTACAGCAAAATGACCTACTTCGAGGCCCTGATCCACTCCGACATCCCGGACGACGAGTACCTGGAGACCGAGCTGATCGAGTATTTCCCCAAGGTGCTGGGTGAGCGCTTCAGCAAAGAGATGAAATCACACCAGCTGAAACGGGAGATTATCTCCACCCACCTGACCAACAGCATTGTGGAGAAGATCGGCCCCGGATTCGGCTATCGCATGCGGGAAGAGGTGGGCGCCAATATTGCCGGCGTAACCCGGGCCTACCTGGCCGCCAGCAAGATCTTTTCCACGGATGATCTGTGGCGCTCCATCGAGGCGCTGGACAACCAGGTGGCGGCCTCGGTGCAGATGGAGATGATGCGCATGATGGCCCACCTGATCGAGCAGAGCGTGCTCTGGATACTGCGCGCCCGGCATGACCGGGTGGTGGTGCGGGACCTGGTGGATTACTTCCAGGACGGTGTGCAGGAGCTGATCGCGCTGATGCCCAAGCCGCTGGCCGCCAAGGATCGGCTGGTACTCAATCGCCAGATCAAGTATTACCTGAATGCCGGCGTACCCCGGGAAGTGGCCCAGCAGGTCAGTCGTATCGTGATGCTCTCCGCTGCCATGGACCTGGTGGAGGTGGCCAAGCAGCGCGGCCAGAAGATCCAGACCGTGGCATCGGTTTATTACAACCTGGGTTCCAGCCTGGAGTTCCACTGGGTACGGGAGCAGATCTCCAAACTGGCGGAACAGACCCACTGGCACAGCATGGCCAAGACCCGCCTGATCGACACCTTGAACAAGCATCAGCGGGATCTCACCTCGCAGATACTGGTCAGCGTGAAGAGACAGAAGAGCGCCCGGAAAATGATCGACCAGTGGGCCGAGCAGTATCACTTTGCCTATGACCGGCACCTGAAAATGATCGCCGATCTGAAGGCCCGCACGTCGGTGGATTTTGCCATGATGTCCGTGGTGGTGGCCGGCGTGGGTGGCTTGCTGAAGTCGGAAGTCTGACCTGTCCCTGTAAACGCGCCTGGTGTGGATGCCAGGCGCAGACTGTCCGGGTTGCACCCGCTGGACGTAACCCGGCAGAACCGGCCCAACCGGGCCGCTGTGATCAAATCGTGAAGTTTCCGTGATCCCTTCTGGATCTTGTCCCTGTCTAATAGCTACAAGCCAACCGAGGCGCCCCAGGTGACCCGGTATGGCCGACGATTTGCCCCCCGGCAAACGATCATACACAGGGAGAGAGATTATGTTGAACAAAACCACCGTACTGAAAATTACCGCTATGGCTCTGCTGATTTCCGTTGCAGGCGTCGCCACTGCCGGTGGCATGGTCAAGGACAGCGCTGGTCATCCGGTCAAGGGGATCGGACAACCCATGATGGCCGACAAAATGGACAAGATGGACAAAATGGACAAGAAGCCGATGATGCACGACAAGATGGATAAGATGGACAAAAAGCCGATGATGGATCACAAGATGGATGGCATGGACAAGAAACCCATGATGGATTCCAAAATGGACAAGATGGATAAGATGGACAAGGAACCGATGATGGATGACAAGATGAAAAAATAGCCGGCCAGACAGCTCGGGTTCGCCACCGGGCGTAGCCCGAACAGAGACCGACCCGCCTGCGTCGTCCACAGGGCGCCCGAGTGGGTTGGGTCGGTCCAAGGGGTGTCACCCACAATAGAACAACCCAGCAACGGTCACCCGTTATTCAACCATTAGTCACCCGTCGGCAGGCAATGTATCATGTTTTCAATACAAGCGGCGGAGCACGCGTCACCCATGACCCACCAAGCGCTGATCATCGAAGATGACCCGGATATCGCACGCCTGGTACAACTGCATCTGAACGATATCGACTGCCGGGCTGACATTGTCGGCGATGGCAAGGCGGGCGTGGCTGCGTTCAACAAAGGCCGTTACGACCTGGTGGTGCTGGACCTGATGCTGCCGGGCATGGACGGGCTGACGGTGTGTCGGGAAATCCGCAAGTCCGAAAACTACGTGCCGATCCTCATGCTTACGGCCAAATCCTCCGAACTGGATCGGGTGGTGGGGCTGGAGATGGGCGCCGATGACTACCTCACCAAGCCGTTCAGCGTGCTGGAACTGCAGGCCCGTATCAAGGCGCTGTTTCGGCGCACTGAAGCGCTCTCGGCGGCCCGCCAGACCCCGCCGGCAGCCCCCATTATCGACCGGGGCGATATTGTCATTGATGTCACCCGCCACCAGGTGCAGGTGCGGGGCGAACCGGTGGAACTGACCGCCCGGGAGTTTGATCTGCTGCTGCACTTCGCCAGCAATCCCGGCGCTGTCTACTCCCGTATCCAGCTGCTCGATTCGGTCTGGGGTTATAACCACGAAGGCTACGAGCACACCGTCAACACCCATATCAACCGGCTGCGCACCAAGATCGAAGCGGACCCGGCCAACCCGCAATACATCCTGACCGTCTGGGGTGTGGGCTACAAGTTCGCCGAGACATGCTGAGGACACTCTACGCAAAACTGGCCGTCGGACTGGTGCTGCTGTTCATCACCATCGGCCTGCTGTATGCACTCATCAGCACCACCGCCACCAAGTACTATCTGCAGGAGGTCAATCAATCCTTCAACAAGGGGTTGGCCCGTAACCTGGTGGCGGATCGTAACCTGGTGGAGGAGGGGCGACTCAACCAGGAGGCCCTGAAAGAGACCTTCCGCCAGTACATGGTGATCAATCCCAGTATCGAGATCTACCTGCTGGACCTGGAGGGCAGGATACTCTCCTACTCGGCTGATCCCGGCAAGGTGAAGCGCAACCACGTCTCCCTGGGGCCGATCACCGCCTTTCTGGAGGGATCGGAAGAGTACCCGCTGCTGGGCGACGATCCCCGCAGCCATGATGGCCGCAAGGCCTTCTCCGTTACCCCTGTCCCCACCACGGCGCACCCGGAGGGCTATCTCTACGTGGTGCTGCGGGGCGAGGAGTTTGACTCGGTGGACAAGATGGTCCGGGAGAGCTACTTCCTGCGCCTGAGCGGTTGGGCCGTGGTGGTGAGCCTGGGGTTGGGTCTGCTGGTGGGGCTGATTGTGTTACGCCTGCTGACCCGCCGCCTGCACCGACTCTCCAGCCTGATGGCGGGTTTTCACCAGAGCAATTTCGTCTCCCATCAACCCTACCTGCTGGAACAGAAACAGCCCAGTGACGAGGTGGACCAACTGGGTCTTACCTTTGACCAGATGGCAGCCCATATTCAGCAACAGCTGGAACAGCTCAAGGAGCAGGACAACCTGCGCCGCAAACTGGTGGCCCAGGTCTCCCATGACCTGAGAACCCCGCTCGCCTCCATGCTGGGCTACCTGGAGTCGCTGGAACTGAAAGGGGACGCCATGGCGGAGACCGACCGGCAGGAGTACACCGCCATCGCCCTGCGCCAGGCACGCCGCCTCTCCCGGCAGGTGTCCGAACTGTTTGAACTGGCCAGCCTGGACGCCCGCGAAACCGAACCCCACTGTGAACCCTTCGCCCCCGCCGAACTGGTCCAGGACGTGGTACAGAAGTATCAACTGCGTGCCGAACAGCAGCAGATTCAGCTCACCATGAATCCACCTCCGGCCTTACCGTTCGTCTATGCCGACATCGGCCTGACCGAGCGGGTGCTGGAAAACCTGATCGAAAACGCCTTCACCCACACCGGCGAGGGTGGTCGTATACAGCTTGACCTGGGCGTGGATCAACAGGGGGTCGCCATCGCCGTAAAAGACACCGGCTGCGGCATCAACCCGGAAGACCTGCCGCACATCTTCGACCCCTTCTACCAGTCCGCCAAAAAGCGCGTATCCGGCCAGCACGCCGGCCTCGGCCTGGCCATTGCCAAGCGAATCGTTACCCTGCAACAGGGGGAGATACAGGTCGAATCCGCACCGGGTAACGGGTCTACCTTCCGCTTCATACTGCCTTTGGCACAAGGCTGATTACTGCTGTTGACAAGCAGTCATTCATCCTCAACAAATATTTGCCAGTATGCATGCTTAAATAAACGGTAACTTATGGTGCTGTTGCCGCCATCCCCAAAGCCAACAGCAATCCCCACCCCAAGTCCAGCATCCCTCCAGCGTGAACGAGAAATTATTTCACCTGTTCCATTTTGTTTGATAACCTACTGAGAATTTAAGGTTTATCGGCTTGGTGGGTTGGCGCAGAGAAAAACGCACTGGCCTCTAATGCTGGGGATTCTCTACCTGGTGGGAAATATAATGCATAGAACATTAAGTCGTTTTATTCAATATTCGCGCGAGACGCATTTCTCATGAGATGCGCGAGACGCATAATCAGCTTACATGGACCCAACCCGGTGTTGTAAAGGACTATCTATGATGGAAAACAGGTCACGACTGCACACTTACATACGGCCTATCGATGGCGCTTTGAAGCCGCCTGGCCCTGATGGAAACCGCACTCTTGCTCCTCATCTGTTAGTCGGCTGTGCTTTGATGGCAAGCCCGCTGATTAGCCAGGTTCTGCAAGAGCCGGTCTGACCTGTGAAACCATCACGCAATCATCTTACGCGTCGTCTGGGTGAGGAAACCTCCTACTGTTTATGCTGCGGGTTGATATGTGGTGCCGCGAGCCATCAACGCCCAGAGGATACGGGCATTTTTATTCGCCAAAGCAACACAAGCCCGATTAAAGCCGCGGCGTGCAATGAGTTTCCGCAACCAGCGGCTTCTAGGATCATCTCTATCCCGACTATAACGGAGCACCGCTCGGGCTCCGTGAATCAGGAGTGTGCGCAAATAGGTATTGCCCCGTTTACTGATGCCGAGGAGTCGGGTTTGGCCGCCACTGGAGTGTTGTCGCGGAACCAGTCCGATCCAGGCGGCGAGTTGTCGGCCATTGCGGAACGTGCTTGCATCACCGACGGCGGAAACTATGGCAGTAGCTGTCATCGGCCCAACACCATTTACGCCTGCCAGTCGTTTACACAAAGGATTGTTCTGAAAAACCCTGTCGATGCGTTGATCGTATTGACAGATTCGCCTGTCCAAATCACGCAGTTGTTCGATCTGGTCGGCAATGAGTTCTCGGGTCAGCATGGAGAGATCATTATCGGCATTCTCAAGGGCATCGCTTATGCGGGCGTTGAAGGCAGCGCGGCTCAGTGGGAGGGAGACGCCGTACTCCCGCAGCAAGCCACGGGTTTGGTTGATCAGGGCAGTCCGAACTCTAATAAGCCGTTCTCTGATGCGATGAATGGTCTGTATGTCCTGCTGCTCAACAGACTTAGTGGACACAAAACGCATGTTAGGCCGAGTAACCGCTTCACAGATAGCCTCGGCATCGTTGTAGTCGTTCTTGTTTGTTTTTACGTAGGGCTTTACATACTGGGGACTCATCTGGCGGACCTCATGGCCAAGAGATTCGAGTTGACGCGCCCAATAGCTGGCACTACTACAGGCCTCTATACCAATAATACAGCTTGGCAGAGTAGCGAAGAAAGGACGAAGCTGTTTGCGGTTCAGTCGCTTTTTCAGGACAGTATGGCCATGCTGATCTACAGCATGCACTTGAAATACATCCTTGGCGAGATCGATGCCAACAGTCTGAATATTCATAATGGACCCTCCAGTCAGATAGCGAGAAAATCTCTTCTTAATGGTGGTTCAATCTATACCCACTTTGAAGAGGGATGGGTCCATTCCATTTGTTAGGCGAAAAATAAGAGAAACCACCGAACAACGAAGAATCGAGGCGA
>NPIF01000135.1_pt1 | contig 141738 bp, 138 predicted proteins | sample 8637461 | NCBI WGS metagenome assembly NPIF01 (sample SAMN07420641, study PRJNA396082) | bioreactor metagenome | isolation source: sample BR12 brine-fed electro-methanogenic bioreactor BR | place: Japan: Kochi | collected 2016-12-09 | reverse complement strand
CCACAGATTCTGCGGAGGAGGCGGTATAGGAAGATGCCATGAGACTGACATCGCTCTATATCGGCCAGTACAAGAACCTTCGGGACTTTTCCCTGAGCTTCGACGGCAGCAGTTTTATCGATGTCTTTGTCGGCAAAAACGGCACCGGAAAGTCCAATCTGTTCGAAGCGCTCATCGAGATTTTTCGCCATCTCGTCGAGTTTGACCGCGACAAGGCCCCCTGTGATTTCAATTACCGCATCGGCTTCGAAATCGACGGCAAGGCCACCGAGATCGGCTGGAACTCCGGAAAGCTGACCATCGGCGGTAAGGAGCGAAAAACCATCGGCAAGACGCCGCTGCCGGACAATGTGCTGATCTACTACTCCGGCCACAACGACACGGTGGCAAATCTGGTCGAACAGTATGAAGAGGCCTTTCGCAAACGCATCAAACGCGCCGATTTTGACGAGGCCCGGTACTTCATCGGCATCGGCCCGGACTACAAGGAGCTGCTGCTGGCCGTGCTGCTGATGCAGCCCGACAGCTGCAAGGCGCGGCAGTTCATCTGCCAGAAGCTCGGCATTGCAACCGTGGCCTTAGAAGCGAAGGTGGCGCTGGAACGCCCCGCCTACGCCGCCGATTCCCGTTTTGACATCGAATTGAACGATGAAACTGACCGCTACTGGAAACCGGAGGGGATCACCGCAACCTTTCTCGACCGGCTCCATGGCTGCATCAACACCGCAACTGGAAGCCCGGTGCGCTCCGAGGGTTATTTCGCTGAACCAGATCGTTACATCCTCTATTTCGATATCGCCAAAATCCGCCAGGAATTCGACGACCTCAGTCCCCAGGAACTGTTCCGCCAGTTCGACAACCTGAAGACGCTGGGGATGCTGACCGAGATCACCATCCCCCTGCAACTGACCGGCGGCGTTGACGCCACCATCGCCCACTTCAGCGACGGCCAATTCCAGTCGGTGTACATCTACTCCATCGTCGAACTGTTCAAGGACCGAAACTGCATCACCCTGCTCGATGAGCCCGACTCTTTCCTCCACCCAGAATGGCAATTCGACTTCCTCAAACAGGTCTTCGAGATCACCGACACCACCGCCAAGAACAACCATGTGCTGATGAGCAGCCATAGCGCTGTGACGCTCATTCCGCACGACAAAAAGAAAATCAAGTTTTTCGACATCAAAGGCAATCAGGCCAATTGCTATGACTTGCCCAAGTCGGTTGCCATAAAAAAGCTCAGCGCCGATCTCATCAAATATTCCGAGCAGGAGCAGCTGCTCAGTATCATCAATGCCATCCAGATTGAAAACAAACCGGTTCTGTTCACCGAGGGCAGCACCGATCCGGTGATTCTCAAGGAGGCATGGTACAAGCTGTATGACGTTGAGATGCCGTTCATCCCGTTTTATGCCTTCAGTTGCACCTATATCAAGCAGCTGCTGACCGATAACCGCATACATACCGAAATGGGAGGATTGCCGGTTTTCGCCCTGTTCGATTTCGACAAGGCCTATGACCAGTGGAACGGTTTGAACGGCACCGTCAGCGAAACAGACCCGTTGAAGGGAATGATCAAGAAATGGGCGGAGGGAGAATCTTACGCTCTGATGCTGCCCGTACCAGCCAACGCCGACATACAAAAGCAGGTTATCCGCAATGCTGCCGCCGGTGAAACCTTCGGCGGCGACTCCTGCTGTGAGATAGAGCACCTGTTTTACGGGATAGATGCCACCAAGAATTATTACCAGCATGAGCCCTGCGTCGGCGGCACCAAGATCGTTTTTAAATCCGACGGGGAGAAAACAACATTCGCCAAGGAAGTCGTACCAGCTCTCGATCAGGCTTGCTTTGAAGTCTTCCGCCCCATGTTCGAATTCATCAAGACGAAATGTCAGGCTGGTGCGGAAGGAGAGGAGGTTGCGCGATGATCAAGCACTCCACCTACCAGCCGCCCTACACCATCACCGCCGAGATCCTGAACCGGGTCGCCGCGATCAGCGAGGCCATCGGGCGGCTGACCGTGCTCACCGATCAGGCGAGAGCCTTGCGGCTGCGGCGCATCAACCGCATCCGCACCATTCACGGTTCGCTGGCCATCGAGGGCAACACCCTGAGCGAGGCGCAGATCGCCGCGATTCTGGAGGGCAAGCGCGTCATCGCCCCGCCCCGCGAGGTGCAGGAGGTGAAAAACGCCCTGGCCGCCTACGACCGGTTCGACACCTGGAAACCCGAGGAGGAAAAGGACCTGCTGGAGGCGCATCGGATGCTGATGACCGGCCTGATCGACGAGGCAGGGTTGTATCGGCATGGCGGCGTTGGGGTGATGGCGGGCCAGCAGGTAATCCACATGGCCCCGCCCGCCGACCGGGTGCCGCAACTGATGGGTGACCTGTTCAGCTGGCTGGCCGCCACCGACGCCCATCCGCTTATCGCCAGTTCGGTCTTTCACTACGAGTTCGAATTCATCCACCCCTTCGCCGACGGCAACGGCCGCATGGGACGGCTTTGGCAGAGCCTGATCCTGGCCCGCTGGAATCCCCTGTTCGCAGATATCCCGGTGGAAAGCCTGATCTTCGAACACCAGGCCGAGTACTACCAAGCTATTCAAGAGAGCACCCAACAGACCGACTCCGCGCCCTTCATCGCCTTCATGCTGCGGATGATCCTGGATACCGTAAACACCTCCGCCCCCCAAGTCAGCCATCAAGTCACCCCCCAAGTCGGTGAACTCCTGGCAGCGATCCAGGGCGAGATGAGCCGAGAGGCTTTGCAATCCGTCCTTGACCTTTCAGACCGCAAATCCTTCCGCGAGCGCTACCTCAAACCAGCCCTGGCCGACAGCCTGATTGAGATGACCATCCCCGACAAACCCAACAGTCGCTTGCAGAAATACCGACTCACCGACAAGGGCCGCCAGTGGCTGGCGCAGAATGGCGATGGATAACTTGCTTGCGACAAACTCGCGACACGGCTTGCGAAGGGATGATGGACTGAGATTCAACAAAAGGAGACCCTATGGCGCGTTATTCCGAACATGACACTTCCAGGATTTACGAGGCGGCGGATGCTTTCAGCACCAACTGCCTTCTGCGCGATGGCTCTCTGCTTTTCGAACAGGCTAGTCTATGGCGGCCCGAGTTGCTGGCGATATACTTTCTGTTTGCGCTACAGGCATAGTCTAAACTTGTGTCCAAGGAACCGTTTCCGCTACAATTTCCCAAAAAGGACTTCATCATGCCGTTTTCCGTCAACCCAAACCACGAAGATCCGTTTTTCTTTGACCGAGAAGAACTGCAGGCTATCGCCACGGAGCAGGTTGTCGGCGAAGGACTGCGCTATTTCAAGGAACATCGGGTTGTCTCCATCGATCAGGACCGGGACCGGCTCTGGGGCCAGGTTGAGGATGAGGGCGCGGAACTCCCCGTGGCGGTGGAGATCTGTGTCGCTGCCGATGGCAGGCTCTCACTGGCCTGTGGCTGCGCCGCCGGCCAGGAGTCGGTCTGCCGCCACCAGGTGGCGGCCCTTTATGCCTATGCCGACCAGAAAGAGACCACGGGTCTGCTCTTTTCCGCCGCCGATACCGCCGTCAAGGACCGGGTCAAACGCGGTCGGACGGAAGTTGTGGTCGAGCACCTGAGCGGCGAACCCTGGTTTGGCGCCTGGCAGGCCACCTCGGTCGTCTCGACGACGCATTTCCCCCGCCAATACCGGGTGACGATCCGCAGTCTCCAGCGTCGCGCCAATATCTGCAACTGTCCCGATTTTCTGATCAATCAACTTGGCACCTGCAAGCATATCGAGGCGGTGCTGCACAAGATCGGCAAGCGCAAGGATTATCAGCAGATCAAGACGCAACCGGCGCCTGTATCTTACGTGTATCTGGCGTGGGAGGGGGACGATGCTCCCCGTTTGGCATTGCACCGCAACCCTTGGGTCGAGACCGATCTCAGCGGCATCTTCGACAACTACTTCGATGCGGCCGGCGCCTTCACCGGTCGGGTGCCGGATGATTTTTTCCGTTTTGCGCAACGGATCGAAGATCGAAGCGACGTTCATCTTGGCGAAGATGCCGTTGATTATGCCCGCCAACTGGCGGCGGATGCCGCCCATCGTCTGCGGGCTGAAAAAATTCGTGCACGAATCTCCGCGAGCAACGGCCAATTGCCCGGGGTCAAAGCGCGGCTCTATCCCTACCAGGTCGAAGGCATGGCCTTTCTGGCCGGCACCGGCCGGGCCCTGCTGGCCGATGATATGGGGCTGGGCAAAACCCTGCAGGCGATTGCCGCGGCGGCCTGGCTCAGAGAGCATGAGGGCGTGCGCAAGATTCTGATCATCTGTCCGGCCTCGCTCAAACAGCAGTGGGCGCGGGAGATCGAGCGATTTACCGATCTGGATACTCAGGTCATCCAGGGTCCGGCGCCGGAGCGCGGCGCCCAGTATCGACGCGAGACGAATTTCTTCATCGTCAATTACGAGCTGGTGTTGCGCGACCTCGCGATGATCAACGACTCCCTGCGGCCGGACCTGATCATCATGGATGAAGCCCAGCGAATCAAGAATTGGCGGACCAAGATTGCCGCCGCCGTCAAGCGCATTCCCAGCCGCTACGCCTTTGTCCTGTCCGGCACTCCCCTGGAAAATCGCCTGGAGGATCTCTACAGCCTGATGCAAGTGGTGGACCCCAGAGTGTTGGGGCCGCTCTGGCGCTATCTGGTCGATTTTCACGTGACCGACGAGCGCGGCAAGGTGCTCGGTTACCGTAATCTGTCCCTGCTCCGCCGGCGGCTGGCGTCGGTGATGCTCAGACGCGATCGCCGGCTGGTGCGCGACCAGCTTCCGGATCGCATCGTGCAGCGGCTCGATGTGGCCATGACCCCCAAGCAGCTCGATCTGCACGACGCGGCCATGAGCGCCGCCGGCAGTCTGGCTTCTATCGCCAGACGACGCCCTCTGACGCCCTCCGAGCAGAAGCGGCTGTTGTCCTCTTTGCAGCAGGCGCGCATGGCGTGCAATGCCGCCGGGCTGGTGGACAAGGAGACGCAAGGATCACCCAAACTTGACGAACTCGTCGATATTCTCGATGAACTTTGTCTTCAGTCAGGGCTTAAGGCGGTAGTCTTTTCCCAGTGGGAACGGATGACCCAGATGGTCGAAGCGCGGCTGCGCCGGATGGGGTTGGGCTGCGTGCGTCTGCATGGCGGCGTGCCGACCGCGCAGAGAGGCGAGCTGATGGACCGCTTTCGCGAGGACGACTCGGTTCAGGTGTTCATTTCCACCGACGCCGGCGGGGTCGGCCTCAACCTGCAAAGCGGCGCGGTGCTGATTAATCTCGATGTCCCCTGGAATCCGGCGGTGTTGGAGCAGCGCAATGCCCGCATTCATCGTCTGGGGCAGACCAGAACCGTCCAGGTTGTCACCATGGTGGCTTCCGACTCCTATGAGGAGCACGTTTTCTCCCTGGTGCGCAACAAACAGCATCTCTTCGACAACGTCATCGGCGAAGACGCGACCGAGGATGTCGTGGGGGTCTCCAGAAAGCTGCTGGAAACGCTGATCGATGATCTCGGCGGAGAATCGTCCCGGCAAACCGTGGCGCCGCCGGCTGCCGCCGAAGCGGCTGCCGCGGAAGTCCCCGGGTCCGTGGTGTCGGCCGGGCCTTCTCAGGCCGGCGGCGAAGATCACGCCATCGAACAGGCGATTACCCAGTGCATCGAGGCGTTGCAAAAAGTCTTCGGCGCGCGGGTCGAGCGGATCTTCGGTTCCGGCGGCGGGGTGGTCGCGGTGCTTGATCGGGTTGACGCCGCCGCTGATCAGGTCGCCGAGGAGTTGTCGGCGCAAATTCCGGTGGCACTGATCGATCATCTGGCGCTCAAAGGGTTGCAGCGGCTCGGCGAGGGGTCGCCTCTGGCACAGGCCCGTTCGTATTTTGAGGCAGCTTCCGCAGGCGGCGCCGGCAAAACCTCCCGTCTGGCCGGCCTGGCCGCTGAAAAAATGCAGGCGGCTCGGATGCTTTTGGACCAGCAATTGACCGACAGCGCCCTTGATCTGATCGCCACCGCATTACTCAGCGCTGCTGCCGACCGGGCAGGCCGCCGGGCGCCATTGACCCGGCAGGAGGTCGGCGTTTGGGCTTATGGCGAAGCCCTTCCGCAAGGCATCCTCGATGAGCAGGAGGTCGGTCTGCTCGTGCGCGCCGTCAGTCTGGGGCAGGGGCAGCAAGTCCCGCCGCATCTGGTGGCCGGCCTGGCCGACGATGCCGCACGCTTTGTCGCCGGTTTCGGGGCGTAGTCAATGCGCAACTCGTTGACCGCGACAGGACGTTCCGGGCTCGAATGAGATTCCTTCACCGATGACTCTCGACTTCTCAACCCTCGATCTGCTGCGCCAGAACAATCCGGCCTGGCGGCTGCTGCGCTCCGACCATGCGCCTCTGGTGGCGAGTTTTCTCCACCGGACGTTCATCGCCCCCAACGTGCGCACGATGTCCCAGGCCGATCTGGCCGAGGCGCTGGAGGACGAGCTCTTCGCCCTGCGCGAGCGCCACGGCGCGGAGGCGTTTCCCCGCTCGGCGCCGGCCTATCTCAACGACTGGGCGGACAACGCCCGGGGGTGGCTGCGCAAATTCTACCCCGTCGGGTCCGACGAGCCCCATTTCGACCTGACCCCCGCCACCGAAAAGGCCATCGCCTGGCTGGAGAGCCTCACCGAGCGCGCCTTCGTCGGCACGGAATCCCGGCTCCTCACCCTCTTCGAGCTGCTGCGGCAGATGACCGAAGGGAGCGAGGCCGACCCGCAGGCGCGCATCGCCGAACTGCACCGGCGCCGCGACGAGATCGACGCCGAGGTCGCCCGCATCCTCGATGGCGACATCCCCCTGCTGGACGAAACGGCCTTGAAGGACCGCTTTCAGCAGTTCATCCAACTGGCGCGCGAGCTGCTCGGCGATTTTCGCGAGGTGGAGCAGAATTTCCGCACCCTCGACCGGCGGGTGCGCGAGCGCATCGCCCTCTGGGACGGCGCCAAAGGGGCGCTGCTCGAAGAGGTCATGGGGGAGCGCGACGCCATCGCCGATTCGGATCAGGGCAAGAGCTTTCGCGCCTTCTGGGATTTTCTCATGTCCCAGACCCGCCAGGAGGAGCTGACCCGCCTGCTGGAGCAGGTGCTGGCCCTGCCGCCGGTGGCCGAGATGGGGCCCGAGCCCCGGCTGCGCCGGGTGCACTACGACTGGCTGGAAGCGGGCGAATACACCCAGCGCACCGTCGCCCGGCTCTCGCAGCAACTGCGGCGCTTTCTCGACGATCAGGCCTGGTTGGAGAACCGCCGCATCATGGATATCCTGCACAGCATCGAGGGGCGGGCCCTCGCCGTGCGCGAAGCGCCGCCGTCGGGAGATTTCATCTCTCTTGCCGACACGGGCGCCACGGTCGAGCTGCCGATGGAGCGGCCCCTGTACCGGCCGCCGATCAAGCCGGTCATCGCCGATGTGGAGTTGCAGGAGGGGGATGTCGAGGTGGACGCCGCGGCGCTCTACGCGCAGGTGACCGTCGACCCGGCGGAACTCTCCCGGCACATTCGCCAGGCGCTGCAGGGCCGCTCCCAGATCAGCCTGCGGGAACTGACGGCCGCCCGTCCGCTGCGCCAGGGGCTGGCGGAGCTGGTGGCCTATCTGCACCTGGCGAGCGACTGGCCCCACACCGTGGTGGACGAGGAGACCCTCGACATCATCGAATGGCAGACGCAGGAGGGTGCCCGCAAGGGTGCCCGCCTGCCGCGCGTTCTCTTCGTAAGGAACTGAGCGATGAACGACTCCGAAACTCTCGCGGTGGGAGCTCCCGCCGCGGACCCCGATCTCTCCTCGGTGGTGGTCCCTCTGCTGAAGGGGGTCCTCTACCTGGAGGACAATTCTGCCCTGTGGAGCGCGCTGCTCGCCCTGCAATCGCGGGTGCGCGATTACGTGGCCGTGCTCGGCCTCGAACTGGAGCTGGACGAGGCCGAAGGCTACGCCTTTCTGCGCTCCCGCGCCGAAGACGAGGGCGACGAAGGGCCCCGTCTGCCGCGCCTGGTGGCGCGCCGGCAGCTCTCCTTTCCCGTGAGCCTGCTGCTGGCGCTGCTGCGCCGGAAATTGGCGGAATTCGACGCCGGCGGCGGCGAGACGCGGCTCATCCTCTCCCGCGACGAGGTGGTGGAGCTGATCCGGGTCTTTCTCCCCGCCGGGAGCAACGAAACCCGGCTCATCGATCAGGTCGACGCCCACCTGAACAAGATCGTCGAGCTCGGATTCGTGCGCCGTCTGCGCGCTCAGGAGCGTACCTTCGAGGTGCGGCGCATCCTCAAGTCCTTCGTCGATGCCCAATGGCTGGCCGAGTTCGACCGGCGCCTGGCTGACTATCAGCGCCAGCTGGGAGCGCAGGAGGAGACCGATGTCTGAAACTCTCGAGCTCGAATTCATCGGTGACGACCGCCTGGCCGGCTTTCGCCTGCAGCGGCTCGAGGTCTTCAACTGGGGAACTTTCGACAGCCGGGTGTGGACGCTGCATCTCGACGGCAAAAATTCCCTGCTCACCGGCGACATCGGCTCGGGCAAGTCCACCCTGGTCGATGCCGTCACCACGCTGCTGGCGCCGGCCCAGCGCATCTCCTACAACAAGGCGGCCGGGGCCGAGGCCCGGGAGCGCTCCCTGCGCTCCTATGTGCTGGGGTACTACAAGTCCGAACGCAACGAGACGAGCGGCAGCGCCAAACCCGTCGCCCTGCGCGATCACAACAGCTATGCGGTCGTTCTGGGGGTCTTTCGCAACGCCGGCTACAACAAGACGGTCACCCTGGCGCAGGTCTTCTGGATGAAGGACGCCCAGGGGCAGCCGGCCCGCTTCTACGCCGCCTGCGAGCGCGATCTCTCCATCGCCGGCGACTTCGCCCGCTTCGGCAGCGAGATAGGCCACCTGCGCAAACGTCTGCGCGGAGCCGGGGTCGAGGTTTTCGACAGCTTTCCCCCCTACGGCGCCTGGTTCCGGCGCCGTTTCGGCATCGACAACGAACAGGCGCTGGAGCTTTTTCTGCAGACCGTGTCGATGAAATCGGTGGGCAATCTCACCGACTTCGTGCGCACGCACATGCTCGAACCCTTCGACGTCGCGCCGCGCATCGGCGCCCTGATCGGCCACTTCGACGATCTCAACCGGGCGCACGAGGCGGTGCTCAAGGCCAAGCGGCAGGTGGAGATGCTCGATCCCCTGGTGGCCGATTGCGACCGTTACGGCGAACTGACCGCGACGACGGAGGAGCTGCGCGCCTGCCGCGAGGCGCTGCGCCCCTGGTTCGCCGGGCTCAAGCTGGAACTGCTGGAGAAGCGGATCGAGACCCTCGGCGACGAGCTCGGCCGCCACAACGCCGCCATCGAGCGCCTGGCAGAGGAGCGCCGCGGACAGCAGGGACGCAAGAGCGAGCTCGAACGCACGATCGCCCAGAACGGCGGCGACCGCATCGCGCGCATCGGCGAGGAGATCGCCGAAAAAGAGGCAGAGCGGCACCGCCGCCAGATCAAGGCCGAGCGCTACGGCGCCCTGGCGCAGACCCTGGAATTCCCTCCCGCCGGCGACGAAGAAACCTTTCTCGCCCAGGCCCGGCGGGGCGAGCGCCTGCGGGAGGAGGCGGCGGAAGAAGAGGCCTGGGTCCAGAACGATCTCAATGAGGTCGGGGTGGTCTTCGCCCGGGAAAAGGACGAACACGGAGAACTGGCCGCCGAACTCAAGAGCCTCAAGGCCCGGCGCAGCAATATCGACGAGAAACAGATCGCCATGCGCCGCGCCCTGTGCGCCGCCCTCGCACTGCCGGAAGAGGAGATGCCCTTCGCCGGCGAACTCATTCGGGTGCGCGAGGAAGAGCGCGACTGGGAAGGGGCCGCCGAGCGACTGCTGCACAACTTCGGTCTTTCGCTGCTGGTCCCCGACCGGCATTACCCCCGGGTGGCCGCATGGGTCGACGGTACCCACCTCAAGGGGCGGCTGGTCTACTTTCGGGTGCGCGACGCCATCGGGAGGGAGCTGCCCGCCCTGCATCCCGATTCGCTGGCGCGCAAGCTCGCCGTCAAACCCGATTCGCCGTATTACGACTGGCTCGAGCGCGAGATCGCCCATCGCTTCGACGTGGCCTGCTGCGCCAGCCAGGAGCAGTTCCGGCGCGAAACCCGGGCCATCACCCGGGCCGGCCAGATCAAGGCCCCCGGCGAGCGGCACGAAAAGGACGATCGCCACCGCCTCGACGACCGCAGCCGCTACGTGCTCGGCTGGAGCAACGCGGCCAAGATCGCGGCGCTGGAGGAAAAATCCCGCGCCCTGGAGACGCGGCTCGGCGAAACCGGCAGCCGCATCGCCGCCCTGCAGAGGGAGCAGAGCGCCGTCAAGGCTCGCCTGGAGACCCTCTCCAAGCTCGGTGAATACCGCGAATTCCGCGAGCTGGACTGGCGCCCCCTGGCGGCGGCGGTGGCCCGGCTGGAGGACGAAAGGCGGCAGCTGGAGAGCGCCTCCGACCTGCTCCAGACTCTCGCGGAGCAGCTCAAGGAGCTGGAGGAGACCCTGGCCGGAACCGAGAAACGGCTCGAAGAGCGCCGGGATCGCCGTTCGCGGGCCGAACAGAAGAAACACGACGCCGAGACCCTGCAGGAGCAGGCCCGGACGCTTCTCGCCGAAGCCGGAGAAGGGCATGAGGGATGTTTCGAGCGCCTCGCCGCCTTGCGCGACGAGGCCCTGGGGGACCATCCGCTCACGGTCGAGTCCTGCGACAACCGGGAACGGGAGCTGCGCGACTGGCTCCAGACCCGGATCGACGCCGAGGACAAAAAGCTCGCCCGGCTGGGCGAGAAGATCGTCAAGGCGATGACCGAATACAAGGAGGAATGGAAGCTCGATACCCGGGACGTCGATGTCGGCATCGCCGCCGGTTACGAATACCGCGCCATGCTGGAGCGGTTGCGCGCCGACGACCTGCCGCGCTTCGAGGCGCGCTTCAAGGAGCTGCTCAACGAGAACACCATCCGCGAGGTGGCCAACTTCCAGTCCCAGCTGGCGCGGGAGCGCGAGACGATCAAGGAGCGCATCGCCCGCATCAACGACTCCCTCACCCAGATCGACTACAACCCCGGTCGCTACATCGTGCTGGAGGCGCAGACCGCCGTCGACGCCGACATCCGCGATTTCCAGGCCGAACTGCGCGCCTGCACCGAAGGAGCGCTCACCGGCTCCGACGACGCGCAGTATTCGGAAGCGAAATTCCTCCAGGTGCGGCGCATCATCGAGCGCTTTCGCGGGCGCGAAGGGCAATCGGAGCTCGACCGGCGCTGGGCGGCCAAGGTGACCGACGTGCGCAACTGGTTCGTCTTCGCCGCCAGCGAGCGCTGGCGCGAGGACGACAGCGAACACGAGCATTACGCCGATTCGGGGGGCAAGTCCGGCGGGCAGAAGGAGAAGCTCGCCTACACGGTGCTGGCGGCGAGCCTGGCCTACCAGTTCGGTCTCGAATGGGGGGCGGTACGCTCGCGCTCCTTTCGCTTCGTGGTCATCGACGAGGCCTTCGGCCGCGGCTCCGACGAATCGGCCCAGTACGGTCTGCGGCTCTTCGCCCAGCTTAACCTGCAACTGCTGATCGTCACTCCCCTGCAGAAGATCCACATCATCGAACCCTTCGTCTCCAGCGTCGGCTTCGTCCACAACGAGCAGGGGCGGGCGTCGGTGCTGCGCAATCTCACCATCGAAGAATACCGCGAAGAGAAGAAGAGGCAGCTGGCATGAGCTGGACGAGCCCCGCCGACCTGCGCCGCCAGGTGCAGAAGCTCTGGGATCGGGGAGCGCTGGCGGCCGCCATGGTCGGCGGCGCGTCTCCTTTTCCCCGGCGTCTCGTTCTCAAAGGGCCGACCTCGGCGGAACTGGCGGAGCGTTTCGACGAGGTGCGAGGCTGGATCGCCCGCCTCGAGGGGGAGGCGAGGCACTACCGCGTGGTGCGGCGCAGCGTCAATCACCGCATTCTCGGCGCCAACGAAGTGCCGGCCGAGGTCTGGATCGATTCCCTCGACGAGGCCCTCGGGCTGATCGGCCGGCGCCGGGACGCCGAGCGAATCTGCGCCCTGGCGGCGCTGACCCGGGAGCGCCGGCCCGAGTTGGTCCCCTGGCTCGAAAAGCGGCCGCTGCGGGCGCTGGAGCTGGCCGAGGACTGGCCGCGCCTGCTGGAGATCGTCGCGTGGTTGCGACGCCATCCGCGCCCCGGAGTGTATCTGCGCCAGGTGGACATCCCCGGGGTGCACAGCAAGTTCATCGAGGGCCATCGGCCCGTACTGGCCGAGCTCTTCGATCTGGCGCTGCCGCCGGCAGCCATCGATGCCACCGCAAGCGGCGCCGGCGGATTCTGCCGCCGCTACGGGTTTCGCGACAAGCCGGTGCGCCTGCGCTTTCGCATCCTCGATCCGAAGCTGGCACCCTTTGCCACCGGCACCGACCAGGACCTCGCCGTCCCCCACGATACCTTCGCCCGGCTGAATCTGCCGGTGAAGAGGGTTTTCATCACCGAGAACGAGATCAATTTTCTCGCGTTCCCCCCGGTTCCCGAGAGCCTGGTTGTGTTCGGCGCCGGCTACGGCTTCGACACCCTCGCCGAGGCGGCCTGGTTGCGGGAGCGGGACATCCACTACTGGGGCGACATCGATACCCACGGTTTCGCCATTCTCGATCAACTGCGCGCCTGTTTTCCCGCCGCGCGCTCCTTTCTGATGGACCGCGACACTCTGCTTGCTCACCGGGAGCAGTGGGGCGCGGAAGCGCAGCCCGAAAGGCGCGATCTGCACCGTTTGCGCGGTGAAGAGCGCGCTTTGTACGACGATTTGCGCCGCAACCGTTGGGGCGACCGGGTGCGGCTCGAGCAAGAACGCATCGGGTTCGAGCGGGTGGCGAGCGTGTTGGGCCGATAGCCGTCTGGTCGCTTCGGTGTGATCGCGCCGATGTCATCCTGTAACTCACTCCTGTGGAAATCGGCAGCAAGGCAATAAAAATGGCTTCAGCGCAATCTTTTGCGTTTTTTCTTGTTGCCTTTTTTTCTGGACCTGATAAAAGGTGAACATTACGAAGAGTTCTGCAGGTTCAATCGTTTGCTGAATGGGTTTTCAATCCGTTTGAAGACGCTGCAAAGACCTCTGAGACTTTGCAGCGTTTTTCGGTTCGGCACCATTGGGTCCGCAGGGCGAAAAAATGACCCCAGGTAGGTAAAAAGAGGAGAAAAGAAAAATGGCACAAGGTACTGTCAAGTGGTTCAACGACGCAAAAGGTTTTGGTTTCATCGAGCAGGACAACGGCCCCGACGTTTTCGTGCACTTCAGCGCGATTTCGGGCGACGGCTTCAAGTCTCTGGCCGAAGGTGAGCGCGTGACTTTCGACGTGACCCAAGGTCAGAAAGGCCCCCAGGCTTCCAACGTGCGCAAAGCCTAAATTATTCTTCTTTCTAAAACAAAAACCCCGCGGGTGACCGCGGGGTTTTTTTATTGGGTGCGCCAGGCATGGGTAACCGTCAAACCCGCCATCTTGCCGCTCAAACATCTGCCCGCTACGCTGGCCTCCTCGATCAATTTTTTCCGAGGAGATTTTTGCATGTCGGCTCTATCACAGCAGTGGACGGAGAAACTGGCCGCCTGGCGCCGCAGCGGCCTGAGCATGGCCGCCCGGTGCCGCCAGAACGACGCGGGCTATTGGGAAGTAGGGTAATAATAGGGATGCTTTGCTTCCCGGATGAGGGGTGAAGCCGTTTCGCCTGCCGCTCACGGCAGCTCCTCCCCGATCAGGCCCGGTCGGCCGACCACCCCTCGCGGTCGCCCGTCACCGGGGGTGCGACCTTCTCCGGGGCCGGCCTTTTTCTGAGACCCAGCACTCTGACGCACGCCTCGAACACCGCCTCAGAGTGAAGCCGTCGCCCTCGCTCCACGAGGGTCGCCAGGTCTTCACCCTCCCTGCTCCAACCATCAACGCTTCGCTGATTCATCTGGCACCTCCCTTGAACTGCTGGTTCGGAAATCACCGGAAAACCTTCCCTGCAGTCAAAGTAGATCACACAATTGTCGTCAGTAAACATTGATAAAAGCCAAGTAGCTGTGCAAAAATAATCAGCCAAGCCCAGCATAGAGATTAGGGGAGGTGACATGGGGCAAAACTGGGATGACATGAGGTTTTTTCTCGCCGTTAGCCGCACCCGCTCTTTCGTCGCCGCCGCCCAGCAACTCATGGTGACCCACAGCACCGTCTCGCGGAGGATCTCCGCTCTGGAGGCGGCCCTGCAGACCCGGCTCTTTCAGCGCACCGAAAAAGGGTGCCACCTCACCCCCGCCGGCGAGAAACTCCTGCCCTACGCCGAGCAGATCGAAAGCACCGTAATCAATCTGGAAGCCGGTGTCTCCGGCAAGGACAACCAGCTCTCCGGGGCGATTCGCATCGGCGCGCCGGACGGCCTGGGGAATTTTTTTCTGGCGGCCCATCTCGGCGGCTTTCAGGCGCATCATCCGGAACTCGACATCGAGCTGATGGCGGTGCCGATGTACTACAGCCTCACCAAGCGCGAAGTTGACCTGCTGATCACCATCACCAAACCGACCACGGGCAACATCGTCGCCCGCAAGCTGATCGATTACCGGCTGGGTCTTTTCGCCACCCGGGACTACCTGGACGCACATGCCGCGGTCAGCCAACGGGAGGATCTGCCGAAGCATCGACTGGTCGGCTATATCGACCATCTGCTCTACGACGAAAACCTGAAGTTCCTGGACGAGGTCCACCCCGGTTTGCAGCCGCGTTTCCGGAGCTGCACGGTGATCGCCCAGCTCCACGCCGTGGCCGCGGGAGCGGGCATCGGCGTGCTTCCTTACTTCTTGGCCTCGTCCCACGGGGGCCTGGCGCCGGTGCTTCCGGAATATTTCGTCGAACGTGGCTTCTGGCTGCAGGTCAACCCGGACTCGCGCCAGCTTGCCCGCGTCCGGGCAACGATTGATTTCATCGCCGCCCGGATGGAGACGAACCGGAACTTTTTCCAATCCCTGCCGAGGGCGTAATTCCCCGCAACATTTTCTGCTGCTACGAGAAAGAGTTGAAAGGTTCGAAGATAGATCACTACTTTGCTTTTTCAAATCTTGACAACCCCTCGCGGCTTCCGGGGATCGCGCGAAAAGAGCCTTGAGGCAAAAACGCCAGGGGAAATCGTGCCCAGGCCCTATCTGCAGACCAGGGCACATTCTCCTGTTTATCTCCACATTGCACCTCCGGTCGCCGCCCGCTCCCGCAACCATCCCTGTTATTCCTCCCGTAAGACGCTAAAATATCCTCAAGCGCATAACGAAGCCCCCATTTCGGGGCATCTCGCAACCCGCCACCCCGGCATGCTGCCTGTGTTCGGGTGAGTGACCATCGGGAGGACCTCACATGCCTGCAGACCTCGATCCCCTGTTTCGTCCCTTCGCCCTGGGAGACCTGTCCCTGCCCAACCGGGTGCTCATGGCGCCTCTGACGCGCTCGCGGGCGAAGCAGCCCGGCGATATTCCCTGGGAACTCAACGCCACCTACTATGCCCAGCGGGCCGGCGCCGGATTGATCATCTCCGAGGCGACCCAGGTCTCGCCCCAGGGCAAGGGCTATGCCTTCACCCCGGGAATCCACTCGCAGGCCCAGATCGAAGGGTGGCGCAAGGTGACCGCGGCGGTGCATGAGGCCGGCGGACGAATCGTCCTTCAGCTCTGGCACGTGGGACGGATTTCGCGCCCCGAGCTGCAACCCGATGGCCAGCAGCCGGTGGCGCCCTCGGCCATCAAACCCAAGGGGGCTCAGACCTACATCGACGAAAAATCGGGCATGGTCGATGTGCTCGAGCCCCGTGCCCTGCTCTCCGACGAGATTCCGGGGGTCGTCGAACAATTCCGCCAGGGGGCGGTCAACGCCCAGCGGGCGGGGTTCGACGGGGTCGAGATTCATGGCGCCAACGGCTATCTTCTCGATCAGTTCATCCGCAGCCAATCCAATCGCCGCACCGACGCCTATGGGGGCTCCCTCGAAAACCGACTGCGCTTTCCCCTGATGGTGATCGAGGCCGTCACCGGAGTCTGGGGCGGCAAGCGCACCGGCATCCGGGTTTCGCCGACCGGCACCTTCAACGACATGCACGACGATGACCCGGTTGCCACCTACGCTGCCCTGGCCCAGAGGCTCGATGAGGCCGGCATCGCCTACATCGAGGTGGTCGAGGACTCCTTCCAGGGCAATGCGGTGGAGGGGCGCCCCGAATCGGTGGTCGAGGTGATTCGCTCGAACTTCAGCCGCGCGTATATCGCCAACGGAAATTACTCGGCCGCCGAAGCCCGCCGGCGCATCGACGAGGGCTTGTGCGACCTGGTCAGCTTCGGGCGCCTCTTTATCTCCAACCCCGATCTGCCGGAGCGGTTTCGTCGGGATGCGCCCCTCAACGACTATGATGAGGAGACCTTCTACGGCGGCGACGAGCGCGGCTACACCGATTATCCGGCGATGGAGGGATTTTGAGAACTGAGAGTCTTCACCCCGGCCGACGCTTTGGGCTTGCCCTCCAACTGATGCTCCTCATGGCATTCGCCTCCGGCGGAGCCTGGACCGCCCCCGCGTGCCGGCCGGGGGAATCCCTGGATATTCTGGCGGTGCCCACCGATGGGGAGCTGACGAACCTGCAGGTCACAGACCCCGCCGGCCCCCCCGTTAGAACTTTGTGCGGACACGAGTGAGCCAGCCAATCATGAACTCTCGAACAGCCCAGCACCAGAGAATGCGTTGGGGCTCGACTCGGGGGAGCCCGCTGCCGGCGGCCGTCCGTCTGTTTCTCCTGATCGTGCTGGTCGTGACCGGGTTTTGTGGCTGCAGCGCCCGGCCGGCGGGGGTCGCCGACCTCGACCGTTACCCCCAGGATGCCACGGCCTACCTCCCCGTTGCCGGGGCGGAAGCGCGGCTGGTTGCGCCGGCGGTGCAGGCGCGCCTCGATGCCGAGTACGATGAACGGTTTTTCGCCCCCTGGCGCCAGGGGCAAGCGAGCCTCCCGGAAGAGAAAGCCTTCTGGGGGGTGGCGAGCTATGGCAATCGCCAGGGTTACGGCGAGAATCTCCTGCCGATCGGCGAGGAGCGCTGGCAGCAGCTGGTGGCAGCGCTGCAGCGCGAGAGCTATCCGTCTCTGGCGCGTCCCGCCATCACCGTGCGCAACACCGCCTGCCGGGTCTTTCCGACCAACCGCCCGTTTTTCTTCGATCCGCGCCAGGCGGGGGAGGGCTTTCCCTTCGACTATTTTCAGAATTCCGCCCTGTGGACGGGAACGCCGCTGCTGGTGACCCATGTCTCCCGCGACGGCGCCTGGTTCTTCGCCGAGGCCGGATTCGTCGCCGGCTGGCTGCCGGCGCAGAATGTCGCCTGGGCGGACGCGGCGTTTCGCGCGGCCTACCAGAGCGGACGCTACGCGGCATTGCTGCGCGATGCGGTGACCCTGCGCGACGAGGCGGGCGATTTCCTGACCCAGACCCACCTCGGAGCGATTTTCCCGGTGGTGGCGCAGACCGGGGCCGCTCTGCAGGTTTTCGTGCCGGTGCGCGCCGCCGACGGCGCCGCCGTGGCCCGGTCGGCCCTGATTCCCCCGGCCCTGGCCGCGCTCAAGCCGCTGCCGCTGCAACCCGGGCGCATCGCCGAGCTGGCCAATCGCATGCTCGGCCAACCCTACGGCTGGGGCGGGCTGTACCAAAACCGCGACTGCTCCTCGACCCTGCGCGACCTTTTCACCCCCTTCGGCCTCTGGTTGCCGAGATCCTCCGAAAAGCAAGCCTTGGACGGCGGAACCTTTTACGATCTGGCCGACCTCGACCCGGGGGAAAAACGCGACCAGCTGCTGAACCGGGGGGTGCCGTTCTACACCCTGGTCTGGCTTCAGGGGCACATCGGCCTGTACCTCGGTCCCGACCCGGCCGGTGGCGAACCGTTGTTGCTGCATAACCTGTGGGGGGTGCGGACGCGCGGCTGGAGCGGCCGCGAAGGGCGCGCCCTGGTCGGGCGCCTGGCCATCACCTCGTTGCGCCCGGGCGAGGAGAGGTGGGACGTCGGGGACGGGTGGTTTTACCGGCGCATCCGGGGAATGACGGTTTTACCGGGAATCGATGACAGGTAGCCGGGCCGCGACCGCGCGACCCGGCCCCTTCCCGATTGACCGTTACGATTGCTCTTCGTCCCGGTCCTTCAACCGGGTTTCGATCTCCACCTCCGCATGCAGCGTCTTGTGCACCGGGCACTTTTCCGCGATCTCGAGCAGGCGCCGGCGCTGCTCCTCATCCAGATCGCCCACTAATTCGAGCTCCCGCTCGAAATGATCGATCTTGCCGTTTTTCTCCTCGCAGTGCTCACAATCTTCGGCGTGAATTTTCTCGTGCCGCAGTCGGACGACGGCTGAATCGAGGGGCCATTTCTTTCTTCGCGCGTACATCTGCACGGTCATGCCGGTGCAGGCGCCCAGGGCCGCCTGCAGGTAGTCGTAGGGGGAAGGGCCGAGACCTTCGCCGCCGTATTCTTCGGGTTCGTCGGCGATAAGAGAGTAGCCGCTGGCGAAAATCTCGGTGCGGAAGCCTTCCGCTCCCGTGCGTGCCGTCACCCGGTTGTCGAGCACCGCGGAGGGTTCGGCTCCCCGGTCGCCAAGGTCGAGGTAACGCCTGGCCCAGGTGGCGATCAAATCGGCGGCGTAGAGCGAATCCTCTTTCTGCGACAGCAGGTGATCGGCGGAGTCGAGGGAGATGAAGCTTTTTGGGTGTTTGGCCGCCCGGTAGATTTCGGCCGCGTTGTCGATGGCGACGATATTATCGCGAGGCGAATGCATAACCAGCAAAGCCGCTTTGAGCTCGGCGATTTTTTCCTCGGGATTCTGGGCTTCGAGGTCATCGAGAAACTTTCGGGTGATGGTAAAAGAGCGGCCGGCGATCTGCACCTCGGTCTCTCCGTGGCGCTCGATGTCGGCGCGAGCGCTTTCGAACAGCTTGATGGCGTGGCGCGGATGGTAGGGGGCGGCGAGGGTGACCACGGCGGCTGCGGACGCTATGTCGCTGGCCGCCTGAAGGACCGCGGCGCCCCCGAGGGAGTGGCCGATGAGAATTTTGGGCGCCTGATGATTTTCCTCCAGGTAGCGGGCGGCGGCGACGAGATCGTGCACGTTGTCGGAAAAGGAGGTTTCGGCGAAATCTCCGGCGCTCTCGCCCAGGCCGGTGAAATCGAAACGCAGCACGGCGATGCGCTTGCGGCTCAGGGCGCGGGCGATATTGGCCGCGGCGACGACGTCCTTGGTGCAAGTGAAGCAGTGGGCGAAGAGGGCGAAGGCGAGGGGCTCTTCATCCTCGGGAAGATCGAGGATCGCGCCCAGTTCGATGCCGTCATCGTTGGGAAAGGTGATTTTCTGCCGTTTCATGAGGTGTCCTCGCCGTTTGGTGGGCCCCGGGGGTAGTGGGCTTATTCAAGGATGTGCGGTAACTCCGCCAGCGTTCGCAGTTCGGCGACCGAACCCGAGGGGAGGTGCTCCGGGGTCTGGCCGAAACGGTTGATCCAGGCGACCTGAAAACCGAATACGGCGGCGCCGGCCACATCCCAGGCATTGGACGATTGAAAGGAGATCGCCCGTTTTCCGAGCTGCAACCGGTCGACCGCCAACTGATAGACCTGGGGGGCGGGCTTGAAGATCTGGACCTCTTCGATCGACAGGACCGCGTCGAGCCAGGGGCCGATGCCGGCATGTTTGACCGCCGCATCGAGCATGGCGGGCGAGCCGTTGGAGAGAATCGCGGTTTTCATGCCGCGCTCCTTCAAGGTCTGCAGGGTGGTTGCGACCTCGTCGTAGCAGTCGAGGTGCAGGTAGGCCTGCATCAACTCCTCTTTCAGCCTGGGGTCGCTGAGCATGAAGGTGTCGAAGGCGAAGGAGAGGGCATCCAGAGTCACCTGCCAGAAATCGGCGTGCTTGCCCATGAGGCTGCGCAGCCAAGTGTATTCGAGCTGCTTGCCGCGCCACAGGTCGTTGATTCGGTCGGCGTGCGGCCCCAGCCGGTCACGGTATTTTGTGATGGCGGAACTGACATCGAACAGGGTGCCGTAGGCATCGAAGACGCAAGCCTCGATCCCTTTGAAGGGGGAGATTTTCGACATGGTCATACCTTCCGTCGGGAGAATATTGCGAGAGCCGGGAAATCGACGGAATCTCGAAGGCCGGATTTCCGCCGGCGATCATCGCCTGATCTTCATGAACCTTAACAAAAAATCCCGAACTTGCAGGATTTTCCCGGGCAAGACGGCCAAGGCGGGGCGTGCCGCCGGGTCATTCGTTGAGACTCCAATCGTAGTCATCGTCGATCGAACCGGCGAAACTCTGCAGCCGCTCTGCCAGGGGCGGGTCGGCGTAAGCCCGCAGATGCTGCGGAACGGCCTGCCGCGAGCCGCCGAAATCCTGCCGGAACCAGTCGTAGATCGAAGACAGGATCAGCTCGCCGCTTTCGAACCGCACCCCGCGCTGCGCGGTTCAAAAGTTCTTCAAGATTGGCGCGGGTTCGCGCGCGGAGGGTGCGGATTCAGGTTCAATTCTACCGCGATATTCGCGGCTGCAAACGTCATCGTCATGACAGGGATCAACTTTTTCGACCTTTCGCCGATCTTTCCCTTGCGGGCCAGTGCGGTGCCGTGAAATTGATTCATGTAACCGGTTTTGCGACATAAAAATATCTTTACAGGAATATAATTTGATGATATTAATTTTTTGTATTTAATTTTGTCGGCCAGGGATGGATCGGGCATGGAAAAATTTCGAAATCCCTCATTTGACGAAGAGTTAGATCTTGCCGAGGATCTCGGCATCGACCTTTCGCCGTCTCCTCCGTGCGTTTCAACTTCTCCACGCACCGCCGAGGAAGCAGGCGAGGACGTTCCGGGCATTTTTTCCCGCGATCTGGAAAGCCGCGGTTCGGCCTTCGCCCAGAGCCTGATCAGGGTTTTCTTTCGGCGCAGCCTCTGGCTGACCCTGATTTTTTCCCTCCTTCTCACCGTCACCATACCGGGAATGCTCTACGTCCAGAACATGGCTCAGTACCAGCGGGAATCTCTGCGGCTGCTGACCAATTTCATCCATCACGAGCTGAGGCACACCCCCGATGAACTCCTCGCCGATCCGGGCAAGCTCGCCGAGAGCGTTGAAAGAATTCAGAGTTTCTTAGGCTTCAGCGATTTTGTCGAGTTCAAGATCTGGACTCCCGGAAGCCGGGTGGTTTACTCCTTCGTCGAGCCGGAAATTCAAGGCCTCGCCTATGACAACCACCATCTCGAGGAGACCCTGCTGACGGGCGAGGTCGAAATCGAAGTGGAAAGCCCCGGTAAAAACGAAAACCTCTACCTCGCTTCCCTGGGGCGCCTGATCGAAATGTATGTTCCGATTCGCCAGAACGACCAGATCGTCGGGGCGGTCGAGGTCTATCGGCGGGCACCGCGCCTCGATTTCATCAACTTTCATATCTTTAGTATTCTGACCATGGCCTTGGCCGTGGTCGGCCTGCTCTATTTTCTTCTCTTCGGCCAGTTCAAGCGGGCGGCCTGGACCATCAGCAGCGAGGAAGAAAAGCTCAACCATGCCTACCGCTCGCTGGGTTTTTCGTACTTCAACACGATTCGCAGTCTGATCAAGGCCCTGGAACTCAAGGACATGGACACGGAGGGGCACAGCGAGAGAACCGTGGCGCTGGCGATCCTTCTCGCCGAGAAGTACGGCCTCGACCAGCAATACCTCGATCAGCTGGTCCTCGGGGCCTATCTGCACGATATCGGGAAAATCGGAATTCCGGACAATATCCTGCTCAAGCCGGGAAAGCTCGACGCCCAGGAACGCGAAGTCGTCGAAACCCACGTGGTCAAGGGCAAGGAGCTCATCGAAAACATCAGTTTTTTGCAGCCGGCTCTCGATGTCGTGCTTTACCATCATGAAAAATGGGACGGCACCGGCTATCCGGAAGGGCTCAAGGGGCTCCAGATCCCGACGACGGCCCGGATCTTCGCGCTGGTCGATGTGCTCGAAGCGCTGCTGAGCGAAAGGACTTACAAAAAAGCCATGCCCTTCGCCCAGGCAAAGGCCTTGATTCTCAATGGGCTCCGTTCCCAGTTCGACCCCAAACTGCTCCAGGTTTTCGAGGAGATGACGGAGACCGACCTGCTCAGCTTCTCCACGGGAACCAAGAAGGAAAAAATTCAAAACGAGGTCAGCCGCGCGGTAGAGAATCTGCTGGCCGGTTTTGTCGCCCGCCGGGGTTTCTGACCTGCGCTCCGAACCAGGGGCGCATCGGCCCTAATCCCAGAGTTCTTCGCGCCCGAAGCCCTTCTCCAACTTACGCCGGGTTTTCTCCAGCAGTCGGGCTTCGCGCCGGGCGACTTCGCGCTGGCTCATTTTGCGGATTCGGCGCACCAGCACCGAATAGTCTTCTGGCATGAAATAGATCACCCGGCCGTGGGTGCCGCCGAGATCGTGGGCGAGCAAGGGAATATTTTCTTTTCGGAGAAAATTACGGATAAAGAGGGCATTCATTTCACCGACGCTACGACTGCTGGCGGCGGTCGTTTCGAACATGTTCGCCCCGCCGAAGACCTTGGCCCGCAGGTTTCTGCGCTGGGCGCCCAGGTTGAGCATGGCGTTGATCAGCAACTCCATCGCGTGGACGCCGTAGCGTCCCGAATCGGTCATCAGCAACGGAATGTTCTGGGGGTTACTGGTGCCGCACAACAGAAAGTGGTTCATTCCGACGACCTGGTTGACCGGGTCGTAGAGGCAGGCCGCAACGCAAGACCCGAGCAGGGTCGAGAGGCATTCGCTCTTCGCTGTCGCGTGATAGTTGCCGGGGAGGATCGAGACGTAATCCCGTCCGATCAGAGTGCGGTCGGTCATTGCATAATCCTCGGAAATTACCGGGAATTGACATTGGTCTATGTTAATTTTCCTGGGCGAGACATTGCAAGGTAAAGTTTGCTAAACTCCCCGCCATGGAAGATCGCGCCGCCATCAAAAAATGCCCCCTCTTCGCCGGGGTCACCGATCAGGACCTCGACCGTCTCGCCGCCGTCTGCCGTCGCCGCGCCGCCACCAAGGGCGAAGTGCTCTTCTCCCAGGGCGAGCCGGCGGTGGGGTTCTATCTGGTGGCCGAGGGCAAGGTCAAGATCTACAAGCTCTCGCCCGACGGCAAAGAGCGCATCCTGCACATCGTGCATCCCGGCGAGAGCTTTGCCGAAGCCGCGATTTTCGCCGACGGCATGTATCCCGCCTTTGCCGAGCCCCTGGTCCGTTCGGCGGTGCTGTTTTTTCCGAAAAAAGAGTTTCTCGCCCTGCTGCGCGAGCACAGCCAGATTCCCATCAACATGATCGCGGGGCTTTCGCGTTTTCTGCGCCAGTTCGCCACCCAGATCGAAGACCTGACCTTCAAGGATGTTCCGGCGCGCCTGGCGCGCTATCTGGTCGAACTGGCCGGCGACGAAGCCGAAACGGTGGAACTGCCCATCTCCAAGACCCAGCTCGCCTCCCGTCTCGGCACCGTGAGCGAGACCCTGTCGCGCACCCTGCGCAAGCTCTCCGACGACGACCTGCTGCGGGTCCAGGGCAAAGTGATCACCATCGTCGATCGCGACCGCCTGGAAGATCTGGCCGAGAGTACCCGCGAGTCCTTCTGAACCGCCCTTTCTTTTGACCTGAATCGTGAGGACTCTTTATCCGCCGCTTATCCACGGATGCAGGTTTTGATTTTCGTCAAAGCGGCTCGATCGCCGCTAATGCTATTCTGTCGTCATGAAATCCCGCGACAACACTTTGCTCCAATTTGACCGCAAGGAGCTCAAGGACTTCAAGGTTCTGGCCTTGTTCACTTCGGTTTACTGCCGCGAGCACCATGCGGGGGGCCGCTCCCCTCTCGTACTGCCGAGCGAGATTCCCCTGCGGCTGGAGAAATACCCCGTGTGCGGCGAGTGCCGCGGGTTTCTGGCCTATGCCATCGAGCGGCGGCAGCGCTGTCCTCTTGACCCCAAGCCGACCTGCAAGCACTGCCATATTCACTGCTACCGCCCGGGGCACCGGGAGCGGGTGCGCGAGATCATGCGTTTCAGCGGCCAATACCTGATGCGGCGCGGACGGCTCGACCTGCTGTGGCATTACTTTTTCTGAAAGGAGGGCGGAGATGATCTGGACCATTCTGGCCGGTGCGCTGTTTATCGGCTGGCTGGCGGTGTTCATTACCGCGTTCTGTCCGCTGCGGGCCCTGCGCAAGAGAAAAGAAGCCCGAGAAATCGGCGCATCGGATCGGAGCGAAGAGTTTTGACCCCGGTCAAGGAAAGTCAGTCCCATCGCTGGCATGATCGGGGCAGAAATTGAGAAAACAACCAATGTTCGAGGGGGATAGATGCAAATGATTCGAGAAATCGTGAAAATCGACGAAGAGAAATGCAACGGCTGCGGTTTGTGCGTTCCGGCCTGCGCCGAAGGCGCCATCCGGATCATCGACGGCAAGGCCAAACTGATCGCCGACAATCTCTGCGACGGCCTCGGCGCCTGCCTGGGAGACTGCCCCCAGGACGCCATCACCATTGTGCAGCGCGAGGCCGAGGCCTTCGACGAAGAGGCGGTGGAGCACCATCTGGAGCAGCAGGGCGAGACGCAGGCGCCCCCGGCCCCGCAGGGTGGCTGCCCGTCGGCGCGCCTGATGTCGTTCGACAAGAAGGAGGCCGGTGCCGACGAATCGCCTCCGGTCGGGGAGAAGAGGTCTTCCGAGCTGCAACAGTGGCCGATCCAGATGCATCTGGTGCCGCCGACTGCCCCTTTCTTCAAAGATGCTCACCTGGTGGTCGCCGCCGACTGCGCCCCCTTCGCCTACGCCGATTTTCACAAGGATCTGCTCAAAGGCAAGGCGCTGGCCATCGGCTGCCCCAAGCTCGATGACGGCAAGGCCTATCTCGACAAGCTGGCGGCGATTCTCCATCACAACGACATCCGCAGCATCACCGTGGTGCACATGGAGGTCCCCTGCTGCACCGGCCTGATCATGATGGCCAAAGAAGCCATTGCCGCAAGCGGCAAAAACGTCCCCCTGGAGACGGTGAAAGTCGGCATCCAGGGCGACCTCAAGTAACTTAAATCCGCTCGTAACAGCCGGCCCTTTGCTCACGGGCCGGCTGTTTCTTTTTTGCAGAGGCGGGAACGATTGATTTTTCTCCGATCATCGCCCGCCTGTTTGACTCGCCTCTTTCGCTTCAGTAAGATTTGCCCTTCCACGACCCTGGTTTGGAGTTTTCAACCGGCTGAAGGGTTCTGCCATGATCGCCCCGGATATTTGTCGCTGTGATTTCACCCGAGATTCAGAATCGCGAGGAAATCGCAGCGACCACCTTTGCCGGAAACCGCCCGGCCCGATTCAGGAGGAAAGTAACATGAAGAGCCCGACCACGGAGGGGAATGCCAAACCCACCTGCCGCATGACCTTGACCGTTCGCTACGCCGAAACCGACGCCCAGGGGGTCGTGCACCACAGCCGCTACCTGGTGTGGTTCGAGGAAGGACGCTCCGACTTTCTGCGGCAGCGCGGGTTTCATTATTCCGACTTCGAGAAGGCGGGCTATTTCGTCGTTGTGGCCCAGGCCGAGGTCAGCTACAAGTCGCCGGTTTTTTACGAAGACGTGGTGACCGTCGAAACCACGGTGGAGAGGATGCGCGGCAAGGTCCTCGAATTTTCCTACCGGGCTCTCGGCGCCGATCAAACCCTTCTGGCCACGGCCCGAACGGTTCATGTGGTGATCGGCCGTGACCGCAAACCCCTTGCCCTGCCCCGCGAGTGGGTCGAGAAAATCCTTCAGGAAGAGCGCTGAACAGAAAGACAGCGTTTCATCTACTTTTTTCGCCCATGAGTTCAAGGACGGCAAGCGGGTTCGGGCGCGGGCGGCCTTGGCAAAAAAAAATTGACAACGTCAGCTCAGACCTGATATAAACCCGAGTCACTTCAAACGATTCGGGGCGCATAGCTCAGCGGGAGAGCACTGCCTTCACACGGCAGGGGTCGTAGGTTCAATCCCTACTGCGCCCACCAGAAAATTCAAGGGGTTCGGCCATAAGGCTCGAACCCCCTTTTCTTTGCTCCTTCCTCGTACTCCCTGCGCCCCCACCCGTAGCCATTCGGCGCAAATCGACCGGGCTGCTGTACTGAAAGCCAATGGGCTCCTCATTAAGCGCCGATTTCTCCCAACCTTTGAATTTCAGGAGAAAATTTTGCGTTCCGGTAAAAAAACACTCGACACGTGGTAAGAAATTGTTAATAATTAAGAAAAAATCATGCGGCACTGGCCGAAACTCGTTCCGTCACCAAGAGGCTGCGGTTTGGACCCTGAAAAAGACCTCCGCAAAAAAATCTATGAGGGCCTCAAGGCCCTGAATAAAGACATGTTTCCGAAGGTCTGCGGAACCTGTGGGGAGGTTTTTCATTCGGCGGACGATTACGTGCGCAAAACCCGGCGGTTGTTTCGGGCCAGCGGTTTTCAGCATCGCCGGTTGCAAGAGGGGGGACTGCTGGAGCTCTATCGCAACTGCCGCTGCGGCTCGACCCTGCTTGCCCTTTTCGAGAACCGTCGCGATACGACCGAAATGGGTCAGCGGCGCCGGGAGCAATTTCAACGGATTCTCGATCAGATGGTGAGCATGGGCTGGGACCGCTCGATCGCCCGGGAGGAGGTCGACAGAATTCTCTCCGGCCAAAGCAGCTCTCTTCTGGAACTATTCCTGTCCCGTTAGTCTCATCCTGTGTCGCCCTCAATTTTTCCCTTCTGCTCTCTCCCCCCATCGACATTTTCCCTGCCAGGGCATTTTCGCGACGCTTTTCGCCAAGTTTGTTTCATCCCTCGGAGAAGAGGGGGATGGTGAAGCAGAAACGCGTGCCGAGAGTGTCCTGCGCCGGGCATTCCACCCAGATCCGGCCGTGATGCAGGTGGACGATTTCCTTGCAGATGGCCAACCCCAGCCCGGTTCCCTTGCGTGCCCGGCGGACTTCGCCCCCCACCTGCTGATAGCGTGAAAAGAGGGTTTTCTGCTGCTCTTCGGGAATTCCCGGCCCGGCATCTTCCACCTCGATCTGAAGGTTTGCGGGTTCTTCGTCGGAGACGGGCAGGCGCCGTGCGACCAGACGAATCGGGCTGTTGCGGGGGCTGAATTGGGCCGCATTGGTCAGCAGGTTGGACAGGACCCGGCTCAGTTGCTGGCCATCCGCCCAAAGCGCAGGCAAGTCCTCCGGAACGTCGATCCGCACTTCGAGGTTTTTCTCCAGAAACAGGGCGGCTAAATCCTGCATCGTCTGATGAATCAGGGGCGCCAGGTGCAGGGGGGCGGGGCTGATGACCATTTTTCCGGCTTCGAGCTTGGACAGATGCAGAATGTCTTCGATCAGGGCCAGCAGGCGATCGGAGCCTCGGAGAATATTTTCCAGGGCGGTTTTCTGGTCCCGGTTGACTTCTCCCATCATGCCTTGCGCCAGAACTTCGGAGAATCCTCTGATGCTGGTGAGGGGCGAGCGCAGGTCATGGACCAGCATCGAGATGACATCGGCTTTGACCTCGTCGATTTCCCCGAGTTTATTCAGATAGCGGGCGACGATCAGAAACCGGTCGGCCACAATGTCGAGGGCATGGTTGATGCCATCGGTCAGTTCTCTGGGGGAGCGGTTAAACAGACAGATCAATCCCAACTGCTCCTCGCCATCCGTAACGGGCAGGGCATGGAAGACATGAAACTCGGGCGCTCCCGCCGCATCGACCGGGGGGCTTTGAGGGAAAAGAAGCAGATGGGTTTTCGCCTGTGAGTCCTGCGCCGAATCGAACTGGGCCATCATCGTCTGTTGGGCCAGGGGAATGAAGTCGGGCGGCATGGGGTGGTTGATGGAAAATGCGAGGGTATATTTCGAGTGGCCCTGGCGCAGAACGACGCCTGCCGCATCGTGGCGGCAGATGGCGCCGAGAAACTTCAGCAGATTGCCGGCCAGGGCTTCGATGTCGTGCGTCAGGCTGGTCAGCTTGAGGATTTCGTTGGAGATGGTCGATTCATAGAGCAGGCGGTCGAGAATCGAGGTAATCCGCGACTGGATGTCTTCTTTCTGCAAGGTGCCTTTTGGGGCGGCGGTCGCTTTGGGTCTCGGGACCGGGTAGTCGTTGATGAAATTTTCTACCGCTGCGGCAATTGACGGAGTTTCCGAGTTTTTTTCAAGATAGAGGTCGGCGCCGGCATTCTTGCCCCAGAAGCGATCGTGCGGTTCGGTCAGATTGGTGAGAAGAATGACCGGAATCGGGGCGGTGGCGGGGTCGTTTTTCAACAGACGGCAAAGGTGATAGCCATTCAATTCGGGCATCATGATGTCGGAAAGCACCAAACCTGGGGGATTCTGATAGACTTTGGCAATCGCCTCGACCCCGTTGCGGGCTGTTTCCACCAGAAAGCCCCTGTCCTCCAGGGCATCCTGGAGCAAGGCGACCTGGGTCGGGCTGTCGTCTACCACGAGAATCGATATGTCCTGGTCCATGAAGCCTCGAAAGGTCAGTGGGAAAGTCAAAAGAGAGTCTGGGAAAGTTTAGAGATTTTATACCTTAACTGGGGAAAAGGGGTCAAAGGGTAATTCCTGACCATTGGAGTTGACCGCTGATTCCGGCGGAGCGAATATGCCGCAATTGTGAGCAGCCCCCTTCGGCTCGTGTCTTTTTTTTGGGCAAAAAGGGGCATCGGCAACTGTCGGGGGGAAACGGGAAGAGAGTAAAAAAATATTTAAAACAATCGGTTAGCTTGACGCGGTCGGTGTTTTTGCGAATGGGCAAGCAAATTGCTACAAAGAAGTGTCCCGTGACCGGCAGGCTTGAATTCTCCTTGCGTGGGTTATATGTGAAGGCTATAATCACCCGCATTTTTGTTTAAGCAGGCTTTGAATCTACAACCCTGGAGGTAAAAAATGAGAAAAGTTGAAGCGATCATTAAGCCCTTTAAGCTGGATGAGGTTAAAGAGGCCCTCAATGAAATCGGCATCCAGGGTCTGACCGTCAGTGAGGTCAAAGGTTTCGGACGCCAGAAAGGGCATACCGAACTTTACCGCGGTGCCGAGTATGTCGTCGATTTCATCCCCAAGATCAAAATGGAGATCATCGTTCGCGATGACCTGGTTTCGAAAGTCGTCGAGACCATTGCCGAAGCGGCCCGCACCGGGCGTATCGGCGACGGCAAGATTTTCGTGACCCCGGTCGACGAGGTCGTTCGCATCCGTACCGGCGAAACCGGCGACGAGGCCCTGTAGTTTTAAATCCATCATCGATTCAATTGGTTGGGCTGTTTTTCACTGGGAAAAACGGTCCAGAGATTCATCAACGTGTAAAGGAGAAACGCATGACCCCGAGAGAAGTCGTTGAGTTCGCCAAAGAAAACAACTGCGGAATGGTCGACTATAAATTTCTTGATTTTGTCGGCGTCTGGCAGCATTTCACGACTCCCATCAGCGAATTTGGGGAAGAAATTTTCGAAGAAGGTCTCGGTTTCGACGGTTCTTCGATTCGCGGCTGGCAGCCGATTCACAACAGCGACATGCTGATCATGCCCGATTCCGCCACCGCCAAAATCGACCCTTTTCCGGAAGTGCCGACCCTGAGCCTGATCTGCAACATCATCGATCCTCTGACCCGCGAAGGCTATAGCCGCGACCCCCGCTTCATCGCCCAGAAAGCCGAAGCTTACCTCAAGTCGACCGGCATCGGCGATACCGCTTATTTCGGGCCCGAGCCCGAATTTTTCGTGTTCGACGACGTGCGCTACGCCTCCAGTTCCAACGAGTCGTTCTATAGCGTCGATTCGGTGGAAGGCACCTGGAACACCGGCCGCGAAGAGTTCCCCAACCTCGGCTACAAGCCTCGTCACAAAGAGGGTTATTTCCCCTGCGCCCCCACCGACTCGCTGATCGATCTGCGCAACGAGATGGTCCAGGTGCTGCAGAGCGTCGGCATTCGCATCGAAGCCGCTCACCACGAAGTCGCCACCGGCGGCCAGTGCGAAATCGACATGCGATTCGATTCGCTTCTGAACATGGGCGATACCCTGCAGTGGTTCAAATACATCATCAAGAACGTCGCGGTGCGCAACGGCAAGACCGTTACCTTCATGCCCAAGCCGATCTACGCCGACAACGGCTCGGGCATGCACTGCCACCAGTCGATCTGGAAAGACGGCAAGAACCTCTTTGCCGGCGACGGCTACGGCGGGTTGTCGAAAGAGGCCCTGTGGTACATCGGTGGCATCATCAAGCACGCCAAGGCCCTGTGCGCCTTCACCAACCCCTCGACGATCTCGTACAAGCGTCTGGTCCCCGGTTTCGAGGCCCCGGTCAACCTGGCTTACTCGAACCGCAACCGTTCCGCCTCGATTCGTATCCCCACCACCAGCAATCCGAAATCGAAGCGCGTCGAGTACCGCACTCCCGATCCCTCCTGCAACGGCTACCTGGCCTTTGCCGCCCAGCTGATGGCGGGTCTCGACGGTATCGAGAACAAGATCGATCCGGGCGATCCCCTCGACAAGGACATCTACGGCCTCTCGCCGGAAGAGCTCAAGGACATCCCGAGCGTCGCCGGAACCCTGCAGGAAGCCCTCATGGCTCTGCGCGAAGACCATGAGTTCCTGCTCAAAGGCGATGTCTTCACCGAAGACGTCATCGACATGTGGATCGACTACAAGATGAACGCCGAAGTCAACCCGGTGCGGATGCGTCCCACCCCCACCGAGTTCGCCCTGTACTACGACTGCTGATTTTTCGGCAGAGTTCTCAACGAAAAAAGCCCCCGGTTTCGGCCGGGGGCTTTTTTCGTTCGGGGGCGGGCGAAAAGTCTAAATTTTCTCCAGCAGGTAGAGAAGGATGGTCAGGGTGGCGGCGCTCAGCAGCGTCGTGGTCAGAATAGTGCCCGCCACCAGGTCGGGCCTGACCCCGAAGCGCAGGGAATAGAGCAGCGGCAGAACCGCCGAGGGGGTGCTGGTCTGCAGGATGACCACCGCGCGGGTCAGGCCTTTGAGGTCGAGCGCCGCGGCCAACCCCCAGGCAACCAGGGGAGCGATGGCCAGCCGGATAAGTGTGGCCAGGGAAAAAAATCCCCAGCGGCTCTGCCATTGGGTGCGGGCCAGTTGCATTCCCAGCATGATCAGCATGACCGGAATGGCCGCCTGACCGACCAGGTCGATGGGGCGTAAGATGAACTCGGGTGGTGCCCATGCCAGTATTTTGCAGAGAAAGGCCAGCGCCACCCCGTGGAAGATGGGAATTTTCGCCATGTTGAGCAGGGCGGCCGAGAAGGAGGTGCGCGCGCCCTGGGCGATCACGATCGCCAGGGTTCCGAGGGGAATATTGAACAGCACGAAGGTCAGAATCGAAATTTCGAGCGCCGCTTCCCCGAAGGCGAAAAGGCTCAACGGCAGCCCGAAATTGCCGACGTTCATCATGACGGTCGTCAGCAGCAGGGCGCTGCGGCTTTCGGAATCGAAGCCCAGCACCCGCGCCAGAAACCAGGCCAGCGCGTAAAGGATGGCGGTGTAGAGAATCATGAAAACGAAGAGATCGCCGGCCAGGGCCAGGTCGAAGTCGCGTTTCATCAGAGCGGCGTAAACCAGGGCGGGGCTGAAAACATAGAGCGAGCTGATGGTCAGGGTGCGAAAATCGAGTTTGGCGGATTTTTCCAGAACAAAACCCGCGCAGACCACGAGAAAGACGGGAAGAACCACCTGGATGAAAAGCATGGGAACCTCGCAGGGTAAATAAAACAAAACCTTAGCATGGCGCCCGGTTGCGGAACAACGAACTTCCGTGGGTTGCAATGGGGTGGGCAACTGCTACGTTTTATGAATTCAGGAGTGAAAATCCGGCAACGGCACTCTTTCGGCCGGATCGAAATCTGGCGGAACGTTTTTCGGAAAGGAGCTTTTCGTGGCCATACGCATAGTCGCTGTTTTCCTGCTGTGCCTGCTGGCGGGAATCTGGGGGTGCGAACAATCGAAGGAGTCCGAGTCGGGGGCGGCCAAGAGCGCGGTCGAGGTGACCGACGCGTACCGCCGGTACTTCGGAGAGCCGCCCGGCACCCTGGGAGGAGCCTGCTTCGGCATGGTCGGCTATTATCCGCTGCAGGCGGACCCGCTGCAGGTTCGCCCGGTTCCGCACTTTACCTTTTCCGAACAAAACCGCCCCCAGCTCCTGCTTGCGCAAATGCTTCAGGGCGCCGAACCCTGGGGGTTGCAGAACCTCTATCTCAATCCTTTTCCGCCAGGCACGGCGCTGCTCTCCGTCACCTTCAACGGCGTGACCGCAGTCGCCGATTTTTCCCCGCAACTGCTGGAGCTTCGCGAACCTCTTCTGCAGCAGAGCGTTCTCACCGCCCTGGGTCACGCCCTGACTCAATTCAAAGGGGTGGACAACATTCTGGTGACCGTCGAGGGTCAGCCGGTGCCCTTTCAACCGCAAAATGGTTTTCGCCCCGACGAAAAGTCGGTCGCGCCCCCTGGCCCTCCCGCTATTCTGCAGGCGGTTCTGAACGATGGGGAAAATGCCGAGGCCGCCGAAACGCTGGTCTTTTTCGATCGCCCGGTCAAGGCCAAGACGTTTCGTCTCGAGGACGGGCAGGGGCGACTTCTCGAGGGCGACTATTTCTCCTCGGTCTTCGACATGGCGCTGGTGCTGCATCCGAAACATCCGGAAAGGATTCAGATCGGGCAGCGCCTCAAGATCATCTGGCGGGTGGTCGACGGAAAGGGGCGCGAAAACGCGGGAGAAACCACCCTGGAGGTGGTGCCCCTGTCCCGCTCCGCCGGGACGTGAAGGTTCTCTTTATCGTCTTTATTCCCATTGACAGCTTTTAAGGATCCTGATTTAATACCGGGCTTGTGAACGCAAGCCCCCGCCCGTGTTCGCGGGCCGGGACCATCTCAGCTAACCCGCTTTTGGGAGGACAAGATGAACCCTTTGGCCGCTGAACTCAACGACCTGCTCAACCAGCACAACGCGTACGCCCTGGAATCCCTTTCCGAGCTCGGAAAAAACCTCTTTTTTCCCAAGGGGATTCTGACCCAGTCGGCCGAGGCCAAAGAGAAAGCCCATAAATTCAACGCCACCATCGGTATCGCCACCGAGAAGGGCGGCCCCATGTTTCTTCCCTGCATTCACGAGAAGCTCTCGGCGTTCGAGCCCAAGGATATTTTCCCCTATGCTCCGCCCGCCGGCCGCCTCGATCTGCGCAACCTGTGGCGCGAGAAAATGCTCGAAGAAAATCCCAGTCTGCAGGGCAAGCACTTCAGCCTGCCCATTGTCACCAACGCCCTGACCCACGGCCTCTCCATCGTCGCCGATCTGTTCATGGATGCCGGCGACCATGTGATTTCTCCCGACATGATGTGGGGCAACTACAATCTCACCTTCTCCACCCGCTGCGGCGCCATCGTCAAGAAATATCCGACCTTCACCGTCGCCGGCGGTTTCGACGTCGACGCCTTCAAAGCGGTGCTGCGCAATTCGGCCGAAGAGAAGGGCAAGGCCATCGTCCTGTTGAATTTCCCCAACAACCCCAGCGGCTATACCCCGACGGTTGCGGAAGGCGATGCCATCGTCGCCGCCATTCGCGAGGTCGCCGAAGGGGGCTGCAACGTGGTCGCCGTCACCGACGACGCCTATTTCGGTCTGTTCTACGAAGATTCGCTGAAAGAGTCGCTCTTCGGCAAACTGGCCAACATGCACCCCCGGGTGCTGGCGGTCAAGCTCGACGGCGCGACCAAAGAGGATTACGTGTGGGGATTCCGCACCGGCTTCATCACCTTCGCCGACGGCCATGGCTACGAAAACGCCCCGGTCATCACCGCTCTGGAGAAAAAGACCCTGGGCATCATCCGCGCCACCATCTCCAACTGCCCCCACCCGTCGCAGACTTTTGTGCTCGAAGGGCTGAAGTCGCCCAAGTTCAAGGCGCAGAAAGAAGAGAAGTTCAAGGTCATGAAGGGGCGCGCCCTCCAAGTCAAAAAGGTGCTCGACAGCGGCAAGTACGACGGGGCCTGGGATTATTACCCCTTCAACTCGGGGTATTTCATGTGCCTCAAGCTCAAAACCGTCGATGCCGAAAAACTGCGGGTGCACCTGCTTGACAAATACGGGGTCGGCGCCATCTCCATCGGCAAGACCGATCTGCGCATCGCCTTCTCCTGCATCGAAGAGAAGGACATCGCCGAGCTTTTCGACCTCATTTTCCAGGCGGTGCAAGACCTCGCCTGATTCATCCGCTATCCTTTCTGGCCCGCTTCGGCGGGCCTTTTTCGTTTTAAAAACATGAGCACCAAGGCGCCAAGAGCGCCAAGAAGACCTTTTTAACGGAGAGTCGGAGAAGAGGGAGAGTCGGAGAGAAAATCCCAAAGCATTTTTAGACCTTACTCCACCTCAGTGCCTCTCCGTTAAGGACTTTTTCGCTTTTCTTGGCGCTCTTGGCGCCTTGGTGGCAACAGTCTCTGGTTTGGTTGTCGGTCGGCTTTTTTTTCGGGGGTATTTTTGGACAAAATTCAGGCCTTTCTCGACCACCAGCCGCTGCTGCGGGAATTCGCCGCCCGGTTCAGCACCGGTCGTTCCTGCCACCTGGTGGGCGGGGCGGTGCGCGATGCCCTGCTCGGGCGCCCGGCCTACGACTTCGATTTCGCCACCCCCGACGATCCCACCCCCCTCGCCCAGGCCTGGGCCGAATTCTGCGGCGGCCACTGGTTCTGGCTCGATGCCCCCCGGCGTCAGAGCCGGGTGGTGGTGCCCCGCAGCGCAAAGCCTCTGATGTTCGATTTTGCACCCTACCGGGGAGAGGACCTGACGGCGGACCTGCGCGGGAGGGATTTCACCATCAACGCCATGGCTCTCGATTTTTCCGCCGGGTGGACCAGAGCCGCTACGCTCATCGATCCGCACGCAGGTCAGCGCGACCTGAACCGGCGGATGCTCCGGGCCTGCTCGCCGCAGGCCTTTCGCGACGATCCCCTGAGGGTTCTGCGCGCCGCCCGCTTTGCCGCAACTCTCGATCTGACCCTCGCTGCCGATTCCGGAAATCTCGCCCGGGCGGCCGCCCCGGAGCTGGTGCGCATTGCCGGCGAACGCATCAAGGCCGAGCTTTTCTTGCTGGTTTCCTGCGGCGGCCTGGTGCGGGGCCTTGAGATTCTGGTCGACTGCGGGGTGTTTCCGGTTCTTGTCGCCGCCGCGTTACCGGGACCGGCCCTGGCGGCCGCCATCGTCCGGGCGAAAAGCGTTCAGCAAGGGCTGGAACACGTCCCTGTACCCTTCAAACCCCTGCTGGAGACCGAAGTGGAGGCCGGACTGACCCGGGCGGGGCTACTTCATCTCGCCGCTTTTCTGGGGGGAAACCCCGCGTTCGCCTCGGCGCTCGACCTGACAGCATTGGGGGGGCGACTGGCCTGGTCCCGGGCGGTCGTGCAGCGACTCGGCCCGCTGCTGCAGCTCGACGCCAAGTTGTGCAGCGAAATCTCGACTCTTCCCACCAGCGAGCGCGGCCGGGCGCTCTGGGCCGAGAACCTCGGGAAAAACGCGCCCGACTCGCTCCTGCTGCTTTTCGGCCTGTGCGGTTTCGACGATGAGGCGCGAGGAAAATGGGCAAGCACTCTCGCCGCCTGGCAGCGCGTCGCGGTCGATGGCCGGATCGTCCCCCTGGTGGACGGGAACTGGATCGGTCGTGAGATCGGGGTGAAACGGGGCCGGGTGATCGGGAGAATGCTCGAAGCCCTTGGCCGCGAGGAGATCGCCGGCCGGGTGCAAAGCCTCGAAGATGCAAGAAACTTCCTGAAAAATTACGCCCAAAAAGAGATTGACAAAGGCTAGGGGCATTTCTATAATCCGATTCCACATTGCGCGGGAATAACTCAGTGGTAGAGTGTCAGCTTCCCAAGCTGAAGGTCGCGGGTTCGAATCCCGTTTCCCGCTCCAGTGAATCCAAGGGTTAGGCAGTTTGCCTAGCCCTTTTTTGCTGTTCTAAACTTCACACCACTACCGCCCCAACACCACTACCGCCGACGGCGAAGGTGCCGGTCCACAATTCACACTTGCCATTGCGGAGAAAACAACTCACAATATCCGCATATCAAGCGGAGAAAAACCATGTTTATTTGGGAACGGTCGGACTGGCCTCGCTGGGCCTTCGATCTGGAGAAATTAGCCGAACCACTGGGTAGGGTCCGGCACCATCAAGGCCGCTTCCTCGGCCGCATGGAGTCACTGGGCTTCAAGCTGCGAGACGAAGCGGTTCTTACAACGCTGACCCAGGACGTCGTTAAAACCAGCGAGATCGAGGGCGAACACCTGAACGCTGCACAAGTGCGGTCCTCGATTGCCCGGCGCCTCGGCATCGACTCGGTGGCGCTGGTACCGGCCGACCGCCACGTCGACGGCGTGGTGGAAATGCTCCTGGATGCAGCCCGCAACTATGCCGAGTCTCTCACTGCCGAGCGCCTATTTGCGTGGCACGGAGCACTTTTCCCGACAGGGCGCAGCGGCTTGAACCGGATTCTGACCGCAACCTGGCGGGATGATGCCAAGGGGCCGATGCAGGTCATCTCCGGCCCCTATGGTTATGAGAAAATTCATTATGTCGCACCGTCGGTCGAGCGCGTCCCCCAGGAAATGGACAGGTTTCTCGCCTGGTTCAACGCCGAGAACGGCGGCCTTGATCCGGTGTTGAAGGCGGGTTTGGCGCACTTCTGGTTTGTGACGATTCACCCCTTTGACGACGGGAACGGCCGGATCGCCCGGGCCATCGGTGACATGGCACTAGCGCGTTCGGAACAGACGGCCTATCGCTTCTACAGCCTTTCCGCTCAGATCGAAGCGGAGCGTCGTGCCTATTACGAGATCCTGGAACGGTCACAAAAGGGGACCATGGATGTGACCCCCTGGCTTGAATGGTTCCTGGATTGCCTGTCCCACGCTCTGGATCGCGCCGAGTTGACCATGGGGTCGGTTCTGCAGAAGGCCCGGTTTTGGGAGAAACATGCTGCCCGGGCCTTGAACGAGCGGCAGCTCATGTTGCTCAATCACCTCCTGGACGGCTTCGAGGGGAAGCTGACCACCACGAAATGGGCCAAGATCGCCAAGTGCTCACAAGACACCGCCTATCGGGATATCCTGCAACTGGTGGAGTGTGGGATATTGCAGAAAGGGGAGGCGGGTGGCCGCGGCACCAATTACGAGCTCAATGTAGAGAAGCCGAAATGAGTGGCGGGCCGATCGAGGACCTCTTTGACTCTTTTCAGAACGTAAGAAGGCCCTCACCCGAAAATCAGTCCGAATAGCAATACCCAAGTTGGCCGTATTGCATTTCATTCTACGGGGTGAGTATTAGCAATGCCTGAGACGCCCAGCCTGAGACACTCATCATGTACCGGTTAGGATGACCAGTCGGGGGTTGAGCAAATTATCGATCGATGGTTTTGTGACCCTGTACGAGTTGGGCGGTGTTCTGGAAATTGTTCTAAACTCGACAACCCCCGGCACGGTTTCATATTCAGATAGTCTGAAGGCCGCGGACGCAAGTTGTCGTTTTCGCGAAAAATTTGAAGAGTGGCAGGGCCTGAGGGGTAGGGCAACTCAGACCGTGATGGGATTCCCAAGCTGAAGGTCGCGGGTTCGAATCCCGTTTCCCGCTCCAAAGAACCCCCCGAGATCCTTCGAGATCTCGCTCAAAGACCCCTGATTTTCACCATCGCTTTCACCAGGAAGCGGTACGGGAATCAGGGGTTTTGTTTTTTAAACATTCGACGCCGCATTGATGTTTTGGCCTCTTGTCGGAGGCGCAGTCCCCGTTATTCCCGGAGGGCCTCTTCACAGATCGGCAACGGTGGAGCGCGAAACGAACCCGCATGCAGAAGGGCTTTCTCGCCGAGAAGTTCCACCTCATAATAGATCGCCCCACGCGAGCCGCCCAGCCATCGGTGCAGCAGGCCCGGTTTGTACTTGTACACGGTGCCGGTGAATTGCACCGGAGTGTGGTTCGAAAGCTCCACGGCGTTCATGATGGGGATGTCGAATATCGCTCCGCCCATACCCAGCCCTCGAAGGAGCTGTTCATCCGTGGAATCTCCGCCCGGTCGAATTCGAGAATAGTGCAGCTCGGAGGATTGTGATCCTTTCTTGAGTTCTCCCGCGGAGAGGACCGTGGCCGTGGTGCAGGTCTCGAAAGGAGTGTATTCTGTTAAAAAAAAGCCGGCCTGTGCCTTTCCGTTCAGGAGCAAGAGGATAACGAGGAGGAGCAGGGGCGTGCGTCGAACCGGCGCGCACCCCCTTGCTCTATTCAAGCCTTTGAAACGGGTACTCATTGCGCACCGATTCGTTAAAGTAGCCTCCTAAAGACGATGCCCCGTGCAGGCCGTCGAAGGTCCATTCCGGTACATTGGAGTACCGGTACACCGCTCCACTCGTGAACTGAATGTCGAGGTAGTCATTGATTCCCGAGTAGCCATAGCCCTGCATGGCACTCGACACCGCGGCATGTTGGCCGTGGAGAGGGAAGGGAGTGAGATTGAAGACAATTTTCGCCATCTTGTCGGCAATTTCCATCGCTTGACCTGGCTGCGTGAGGTAAGAGAGCTCCAGCCCATGCCCGGTGAAATCTTCGGGATTGTAGAAGGCGTCATAATTGGCCTCGACTGCTCCACCCAGCGCAGATCGGACCATCTCCATGACGATGTCGTTATCGTTTGTCAGATGGTCGACCACGTCAGGATAAATCGTGCCTGCGGCTCCGCCGGGGGTGTAGACCGGGGATGCGATCTGCATCGTCCCGAGCATGGGGTATTGCGCCAAGGGATAGCCATTCGGAAAAGTGTATCCCGCATAAAGGTCGTTAAAGAGGGCATTACCGTAAAAATTGCCCTGAGAGTGCGTCATTAAGACCACCCTGGCACAGGAGTCCAGCAGACCGACCAGGCTGGCCTTCGCTTTCTGCGTGTCAGGCTCGGTTAGAATCCCTCTGTAAGCGGCATTGATGTCGATCAGGTAATCCTGTACTGCTGCGACTGCTTCAGGGTCGTTGAGGTACTCGGGATCATTGTTTAAAAACTGCTTTATGGCAAGGCGAATCGCTGCGCTTGCATCCTGGAGTTTGTGACGAGCCACTTCCAAAACTTGTTCAAAGCTTCCGAATTACGGGGACAGTATATTTAATTGACTTCACCTCTTCCCCCGCTTAATCTCTGTTCATGGCAAGAATCGCACGCGTCATTGCACCCGGCTTCCCTCACCACATAACCCAGCGCGGCAATCGCCGGCAGCAGACCTTTTTCTGCGACGACGATTACCGCGCCTACCTCGAGTTGATGGCCCACTGGTGCCGCAAATGTGGGGTCGAGGTATGGGCTTGGTGTCTGATGCCCAATCATGTCCACATCATCGCCGTGCCTCAGCAGGAGCAAAGCCTTGCCCGAGCCATCGGCGAGGCGCATCGGCGGTATACGCGTCGGATCAATTTTCGCCAGGGATGGCGAGGCCATCTGTGGCAGGAGAGATTTGGTTCCTTTCCGATGGATGAAAACTATCTGCTGGCCGCCGCGCGCTATGTGGAGATGAATCCTGTGGTGGCGGGGCTGGTTGAGAAGCCCTGGGACTATGCCTGGAGCAGTGCCAAGGCGCACGTGGACGGCAAAGACGATATTTTGGTGAAGGTCGAACCATTGCTTGAGTTGGCCGGCAACTGGCGAAATTTTCTTTCGACGGAATCGGAGATCGATGTCGATTCGTTGCGCAAGCATGAACGCAGTGGCCGGCCGCTGGGCAAAGATTCTTTCGTGGAGGAGTTGGAGAGGGGATTGAAAAGGCCCCTTCGCCCGCAAAAACCTGGACCGAAGAAAAAGAGGGGCGGGTAGTTTTGTATACTGTCCCCGGAATTCGCCGCGCCGTTGCCATTAACGGCCAGCTCGCAGACTGTTGCTCTGGACGCGGACTGGACGAGAGCAAGCTCAGGGCCGCCGGAATCGGTCAGCCGCTGTCCTGAGATGAACCGATAGTTGAAGCCGGCCCCCGCAACCAGTCCAGTCCCGCAGGGTCGGTAGAAGGGAGAAACGTAAAATGGGATGGCGAACGCTTAACACTGCCCTGGTCGTGTTGCTTGTCCTGCTCCCGGTGGCGGGGGTAGCCGAAGTCACCCGGGCCGTGGTCTCTGTCGACGGGATGTCCTGTCCTTTCTGCGCCTTTGGGGTCGAGAAAAAACTCAAGACCGTCGCTGGCACAAGCGAAGTGACGGTGGACATGAAAGGCGGCACCGCTACCCTGGTTGCGGAAGACGGCAAGTCTCTTGAGATCGGCCAGATCGGCCAGGCGGTCCGGACTGCCGGATTTACGCCTGGCCGCCTGAGAATCACTGCCATCGGCGTGGTGAAGCAAGAGAATGAGAACCTGTTGTTGGTCGTGCGCAACTCATCTCTGACCATCCATTTGCTCAACCTGCCGCTGCCGCTCAAACAGCAGTTGCTGGCCCTGGCCCAATGACCCGGTAGCTGCGATAAGTGCCAACTTTTCATCACACCAAATATCCTTGGGATATATGCAAGATCCTTTTGGCAGGACTTTTGGAAATGACAGAACCCAACTCGGTGAACACTCAAATTGAATTTGCAATACTGCTTCATTTTGACGATATCGGTATCATGCGCTGATAGTCGTGGTAGGTGAGATTGCTCTGCCAATGTCCACTTAACATGCCACTTCCGATTCCCAGCAACATCAAACCGAGAACCAAGAGAGCAAAAACATTTTTCCCAACAGCAATTTCCCTCCCGGGCAGAGACATCTTCAGGGCCTCTTGTTCCGGACAAGACTCTACGCAGGTCAAGCAACCGGTACACTCCGGGGAGCTGATCGCGCTGCAACTATGTACCGATAACCTTGATGGGCAGTTACGGCTACAAGCGCCACAATCGCTGCAATACTTATCCTCACGACGAATTTTGAGTGGGCTCAACCAGGCTACCAGTCCTGTCATTGCACCATAGGGGCAAAGATATCGGCACCAGAAATGCTGATAGATGCTAGAGAGCACAGCCAAGGTAATAATGACGATGGCCGCAGTTGGAGACATGCCGGTAAAAAAATGTAGCATTTTGATGTCGCTAGCGGCCCAGTACGGGCTGGCAAGCAGGCCTTCTATGGCGAGAATCGGCATGTCGATCAGAATCAATTTGACGAAAAACAGCAGCAGGCAATATTTGCCAAAGCGCAGCAGCACATCAAGCCATTTCCAGATACGGAAGTTGCGGCCGAAGATTTTTCGCCCGATACTTCCACACAGTTCCGATATTGTACCGACGGGACAGATCCACGAGCAGAATGCCTTGCGGGCGACAAACGATAGACCAAGGAAGGTCACGAGCAGCACCAGCGCCGCCGGGTGAACCGGATCAATTTTTCCTGTCAATGCCCAGTATTTAAGACTGGCTAAAGCACCGACCGGAAGAAAAGCTTCAACCCCGGTCGGTCGGAGGTAGGCGGCCGTCAGGCCACCCGATTCGAAATGCCCAACGAAAAGAGCGAATTGAACGCCGATGGCCAGGCAGATAAGCAAAAACAAAACCTGGACCAGGTGGCGGGGGGTCGATAATAGTTTCAACGCCCTTTGCTTCATAATGACCTCTGTTAGGCTCCAGTATTTGCAAGCTCGGCGACAAGTTTTTGCTTGATAGCGATGACCTCGGCGACCGTTTCCCCACCGGAGTCGAAGACCGAGACACCTTGTTTATCGGCTGTTCTGACCTGCTCACTAGTTGAGATGCAACCCAGAAGCTTGTTTCCGGCCAGGGCATTGCTAACAAATTGCCTGTCAGCATCACCCTCGACCTTGCTGCCGACGTAAAACACCTTAGTGATGCCGATGTCGGAGGCCAGTCGGTTAACCTGAGCCGCGGTCTGCAAGCTGCGCTGCCCCGGCTCAACGACGACCACTAAGGCATCTACGGACTGCGCGGTTCCGCGGCCTAAATGTTCTATACCCGCTTCCATGTCCATAATGACCACGTCGTTTCTGTCCAGCAGGAGATGACTCATCAAGCGCTTGATGAGGGTATGCTCGGGACAGACACAGCCAGTGCCCCCTTGCTCAACCGTTCCCATGAGCAGTAAATCTACCCCCGCATGATTGATGCTGAACTTTTCGCGGAGGTCACTGACTCTTGGATTGAGCTTGAAGTGGCTGCCAGATACTTCGTCAGCACCGGTTCTCTCTCTCGCCAACTCTTTCATCTTCGAAAGGGGGAGGATTTGAGCGGATTTTTCCGCAGTCATGCCAAGGGAGGCCGCGAGGTTAGCATCAGGGTCGGCATCGACAGCGAGAACCCGGCGGCCATCGCTGGCAAAGGCTCTGGATAAGACGCCGGCCAGAGTTGTTTTTCCCACCCCACCTTTTCCCGTTATGGCAATTTTGATTCCTTCGCTGGGGGTGGTTTCTGGGGTCTGATGTTGGTCGTGGTGCTGATGACCGTCACATGTGTCACACATTGCTGAGATCTCCTGTGCTTGTGCCGGGCAGAGAACATGCTTCTCCGCCCGGCGACAGCCTAGATACTTAATCCTCTGCGCCGCTCTTGAATGGTCTCGATCAGTCGGGCGGCAGCTTGTTCGGGGTCGGTTTCGACGATGAAATATCCACCAAAGAGGTCTTTGGTCGATTTGGTGAGGATATCGGTAACGGTTCCAGAACCGGTCACCTGCGGAACAATTCCAAGATGGGTGGGGATTCCCAGCGCAACGCTCCAGGTACCGATGGCAACAGCCTTTTCCGACATCGCTTCCGCTGCCGAGGCCACCAGCGGTAAGTTGTCCAGATCGACGCCAAGCTTGTTTGCAACTGCCACCGCGACGCCAACCGCACGGCTGTTATCGACGCAGGATCCCATGTGCAGCACCAGTGGTAGCGGACCGTTTAAGCCTGCGGCTTCACCAACGGCTGTTAAGACCGCTTTCAAGCCCTCGCCCGCATAGGAGGTTGTTGCTTCCTGTGTCATCAAGCCGCTTTTGGCCAAAGCTCCGGCACCACAACCGGTTGCCAGCAGCAGAATATTATTGCGCGCCAGTTCTTTGGCAATCGTCACGAAGTTATTGTCCTGAACCGCCTGAGTACTGTTGCATCCGGCAAACAGGGCGATCCCCTGAATATTGCCATTGACGATATTGTCGATAAGAGGTTTCAGCGGATCCTCGGCATCGAGCTTACTCAATGCGCCGATGATTGTTTCGGTGCTGAAACCAGCGATGGCCGTCTGCTTGACCTGCGGAATGTTGACCCGTTTCGGGTTACGGCGTTTGAAGGCTGCTATGGCCAGTTCAATAACCTGGCGAGCATTTTCCGTCGCCGTTGCCTCTCTGAAACTGACGTGGGTTGCACCTTTGATCTTGTTTTCATCCATGGTGGTGATGATTTCGGTATGAAAACAGGCCCCGACCTCGGCGAGAGACGGCATGATACACTGCACATCGGCAACCATGGCATCCACCGCTCCGGTAAGAATCGCCATTTCCTGGGAAAGATAATTGGTTGCCAGAGGAACCCCGTGACGAAGCATGATCTCGTTGCCGGTGCAACAGATGCCGACAATGTTGATCCCGTTTTGTGCACCCGCCGCCTTGGCGTCCTGATCCATTTGCGCAGCAACATCGCAGATGACCTCGCTTAGAAGCGGATTGTGGCCGTTAACAGCGATGTTGATGGCAGCCTCGTCGAGCACCCCGAGGTTGGATGAGGTGACAACCGGCTGCGGTGTTCCGAATAATACGTCAGAGAGTTCCGTCGCCAGAACCATCCCGACATAGTCGGCGAGTGCTCCCTTGACTCCGCCCAGGATGACGTTGGTCGCTTCAGAGTCACAACCGACCGTTGTCCGGGCCATGATCTGGGTGACCACAGCATCGATGTTGTGCGGCAGAACGTGCAGTTCTGACAGCTTCTCCAGCCGTTTGTCGGTCAAGGTAGCGGAAATCCAGTTACAGGGTTTATCATGCTGCTGATTCTGAAAATCCTCAAGGGTCAGCGCGGCAACTTCAGCAGCGATGGTCAGAATCTCTTTGCCGTCGATTTCCAGTCCGAGGGTTTTGGCTATTCCTTTGAGCTTTTGCTCATCCTTGACTTGATATGAGGGGTAGTTACCCTCGGCCACCTGTTGCAAAGCCAGGGCAATATGGCGACCATGTTCGGAGTGGGCGGCGGCGCCGGCTGCCATCATCCGGCTGACGTTGCGGGCCACGATGGTATCGGCATCGGCACCGCAAATACCGCGTTGTGGCCCGTCACCGAAAGGATCGATTCGACAGGGGCCTTTCCAGCAGATCCGGCAACAGACGCCGAGCTGGCCGAAACCACACTGGGGTTGCATCGCCTGATGGCGATCCCAGACGGTGTCGATTCCTTCCTTCTTCGCCAGGGGGATCATTTCTGTCATGGCAGGGTCGATGGATTGATGTGTTGTCATACTTTCACCTTCCTCAAGTTGATATGTTTATGCGACTGGGCAAGCTCTTTAGCGCGGGCGGCGAGTAACGCCTGTCGATAGTTTTCCAGATCAACCAGTGCAATGGCACCGGTGGGACAGGCTTCTACGCAGGCCGGAGATGATTTCCCGTTACTGGTTCGCCAGTCGCTGCAAAGGTCGCATTTTTTTGCAACGCCGCGGTTGGTCCGGCCGCGACAATCAGGCTGTTGCTCACTTTTGACAGTAATGGCACCGAACGGGCAGACCATGACGCACAGCTTGCAGCCGACACAGTTTTTTTCGTGAATTTTGACCAAACCATCTTCTTGTAAAATGGCACCGGTCGGGCAAGCGAAGCTACAGGGGGCGTCTTCGCACTGGCGACATTGCATTGGCAGCATCACCCCATCCGTGGCAACCACCCGGTTGCGTGGTCGAAGGGCGAGTTTCGCGGCCACGGCACCATACAAGCTGTCGCCACCGTGAGCCACGGCACAGGACAGCTCGCAACTGTGGCAGCCCAAACAACTCTCCGGATCTGCATATATAATTTGGTTCTCCCGTTGTTTTTCCATCGCGTTATTCTCCTTGGGTTTCTGCGTCCAGGCTGTCGATATAGAGTTCTTTACCGCTGAGCATTTCGATCTTTGCTCCGGTGCAGTTCGGGCAGCGGAAATCGTAGTTTTTTATTTCGAATTCAAGGTCACACTCACTGCAGCGTCCGGTAATAGGGATACGCTCGATGCTCAGTTCGGCCCCTTCGACAACCGTCCCCTCGGCGAAGACCTCGAAGCAGGCGGTCAAAGTCATCGGTTCAATCGCCGTCAGATCGCCGACCTTAAGGCGCACCAGGGAAACCTTTTGCAGGTTGTGCTTGACCACCTGGCGATCGATAATTTCAAAGAGTCCGCTGACGATGGCCATTTCATGCATGCACTGTTCTCCAAGCTGGTGGTCTCTGCTGCCGGGAAGGTCGACAGCATGATGCCAGGATACAGGCATGAGGCTTGCCTAATCTGTCGGCCAGCCGACAGATTGCCGAAAATTGGCAAAAAAACTATCGCTCCGTGCAAGAAATACAGGGATCGATGCTGTTGATGATCAGTGAAATATCCGAAATTTTGTCCCCAACCATCATCTTTTGCAGGGCATCCCAGTTCATGTAGCTCGGCACCCGCCACTTGAGTCGTTCAGGGATATCTGAACCATCGGTGCGCAGGTAGTAGATCAATTCACCTCGCGGTGCTTCTGATTTGGCGATCGCTTCTCCGGCGGGGATTTCAGGCAGAAAGTCGAGGCAGGTCGGTCCTGCGGGCATGTCAGACAGGCACTGCTGAATCAGCAGAACTGACTGCTGAGCCTCGCGTAAGCGGACCTTGGCGCGGGACAAAACATCGCCAGCGGTTTCGGTTTGCACGGCAACATCAAGCTTGTCATAGGCGGCGTAGGGGCTCTTCTTGCGGACGTCATAGTCGATCCCCGAGGCGCGCGCCACCGGCCCGACCACGGCGTAATGCAGCGCGGCTTCTTTCGGCAATACCCCGACCCCCTCGGTGCGCAAACGGACGATACGATTGGTCCGGTACAGTTGGTAGATTTCATCGAGCGGCTTTTTCATCCGTTCCATCTGTTGCCAGAGGTACTCCGTGCGCTCTTTGTCGAGGTCGTACTTGACCCCGCCGATGCAGTTGGCAGCCAGATCCATGCGATTGCCATAAATGGTCTCTTTGGCGTCCTGCATAATCTCCCTCGTCTCCATCACGTGCTTGAAGAGCGAATCGAAACCGATGATATGCCCGAGGATGGCACAGTTGAACAGGTTGGACGCGATGCGTTTGATCTCATCGGCGATGACGCGCAGGTATTCGGCCCGCTCCGGGATGCGGATGCCGGCAAGGTTCTCAAGAGCCATGCAGTAGGTGCAGGGGTGGCTGTTGGAGCAGAGGGAACAGAGGCGCTCGGTCAGGGTAATGTTTTGGTAGAAGTTGCGCTTCATCACCAGCGCTTCGAGACCGCGATGCACATGACCGGCGGTGATGTCGAGTCCGACCACCATCTCGCCTTCCGCCTCGATACGGAAATACATCGGTTCTTCCAGGGCGACATGCACCGGACCGACCGGAATCGTATAGCTACTCATTGCACTTCTCCTGTCCTTTGGTGCTCATCACCGCTTCCCAGAGGGTTTTGCTGCTCGCACCATTGATGAGGGTCGAATAGGGGATTAATCGCTCGAAAGCCGCCGGCTCGATCGACTCATCGATAAACAGTCGACGTGGGTCGGGATGGCCGATCACGTCGATATCGTAGAGTTCCATGAATTCGCGTTCGTTCCAGTCGGCGTTGCGAAACAGCGGGGTCAATGAGGCGACGGTCGCCTTTTCCAGCGGCAGTTCGATGGTCAGGGTCAGGGTGGTGCCGTCCAGGTCAAAATGGTAGGCAATCTCGCGCCGCCCCTGCGAACGGTCTCTTTCCGTCAGGTATGCGGTGACCGTGCTGAGTCGGCCGCCCTGCATGGCAATCGCCCCGGCAACGTCCAGCAATAGATCGCTGTCCGGCAGTCGGCACCAGCCGATGATGACCCCCTTATGATCGGTTTTCCAGTCGATACGAAGCGCAACTGAAAGGTCTTTGGTTAAGGCTCCATTGAGACGTGAAATCAGATCTGGCATTTTTTAACTCCTCTCGCACCAAGTTTCTGGCGGCAATCGGGGCAGAGTTGTCGCAGCCCTTCGATATCCTGATTGGTGTCCCGATAAGCGATGCGGATCAATTGGCCGGCCACCGGCATCATTAAGGTGCCGCAGCCAAGGCAGGGAATGCGGGTAATGGTCCCCTGCTCAAGCATGCGGTATTTTTCCGTCTGCCGATGGGAAAGATGCCAGTCTTCTGTGAGAACGATGGCCTTGGTCTGACAGTAGTGCTGGCAGAGACCGCAGAAGGCACAGGTGTTGTGCCACAGGGTAAAGCGCAGCTCAGATTCGTTCTCTTCAAAGCGAATGGCTCCTCCGGCACAAACATGTTCACACATGCGACAGCCGACACAGGCATCAGCATTAAAACTGACCCGAGCGCGCAAACCTTTCGGGGTAAAGGTTTCACCAAAAGGAAAGGGATCAGTGACCGGTCCTTGGTGCAGATTGCGCAGCAGTATTTTCAGAAACGAAAACATATCGACTCCTTACAGCCTGGTTTTCCAGATGCTGATCGCTTCGGCAATCCCTTCGATGATTGCCTGGGGACGCGGCGGGCAGCCGGGAACGTTGACATCGACCGGGATGTATTTATCGATCGGCCCTTCGATGGCGTAACTGTCGCGAAAGACGCCGCAGGAGATCGGGCAGATGCCGACGGCCACCGTCACCTTCGGATCGGGGATTTCCGCATAGACCCGCAGAACCTTCTCTTTGACCCGGGCGGTCAGCGGACCGGTGATCAGCACGATATCGGCGTGCTTCGGACTGCCGCAGTATTTGCAGCCAAGTCGTTCTACGTCATAGCGGGAGATACAGGCGGTCGTCGCCAACTCGACGTCGCAACCGTTGCAGGAACCGGCGTTGATGCGATACAGCCAGGGGGACTTGGCGGCGATGTTTCCCAAGAAATTTTTCATGGCAGACTCCCGGTTATAAGCACCAGCAGCAGGCTGGCAATGCCAAGCGCTTCCGGCCATTTAAAGTAAAAAGCAAAGGCCTGATCGATGCGCAGCCGGCCGGTTGCGGTCCGCACCAGGGTCACTGAAATCAGCATCAGCAGCAGTGCCTTAAGCAGGAACCAGGCGAGATTCGGCAGAACTCCGGCGTCCAGAGCTACTGGGCAAAACAGGGCGACCCCCAGCCCCATGACCACCACCATTTTGAGAGCCGACATCAGCTGGAAGAGTGCCAGTTCCCGCCCCGAGTATTCCAACAGCGGGCCTTCGAGAATTTCGGACTCGGCTTCGGCAATATCGAAAGGAACCACACCGAGGTTGGCCGGGATAAATAGGAGAAAGGTGACAAACGCCGGCCACATGAGCGGATCGAAGAGCAGTGCTCCGTGCGCCTGTTGATAGCGGATGATTTCGCTCAGGGAGAAGGTCGCTATGCCTCCGGTGGCTAAACCAACTTTGAGGGCCACGCTGAGCAGGGCCAACAGCAGTGGCCCTTCGTAGGCCAGCATCAAGGTCATCTCTCGGGAAAAGCCGATTGCGCCGAAGGGCGAACTGGAGGCGGCTCCAGCAACCATCAGCACCACGGCCGGCAGGGCCAACAAATACAGCAGAACCAGCAGGTCGCCATAGGTCGGACTCGGGGTGTAGACCCCGCCGATGGGAATCAGCAGCACCGCCAGAGCCATGCTGGTCACTCCCACATAAGGCGCCCAGGTAAAAACCTGCCGATGGGCCGTTTCGGGAGTCATAGAATCTTTGTGCCAGAGCTTGACCAGGTCAATAAACGGCTGCTGTAAAGGCGGCCCGATCCGGCGCTGCAGGCGGGCAACCAGTTTCCGGTCAATCCCCTTCAGCAGCAAGCCGAAGCTCAACGCGAACAGGCCACCAGGGAAAATCAGCAAATGTTGGAAGGAACTGACTATCTCCATCTTATTTTTCTCCTGCGGCTGATCGATCACGAATGAAAAATTTGATTCCTCTACGGAGCGAGCTTTTAACCGCCTGGTAGAGGTTGCCTGCGGCCAACTTGAGATCGCCCTGCTTGCACATGGCAAGCAGCCCCGCGAGGAACAGCACCAGGTTAAAAGAGGGACCTAGCAGTACCATCATGATCGTTTCTCCTTTGCAGGTCTGGATCTGTACCCAAGCAGGCCAATAACCCTCCGGACCAGTCCACTAGGGGCTTCATAGAGATTGCTGGCGCTGACGTGGGTCTCTGCTGGTTCAAGGTTGGTAACGCCGCAGCTGTGGACAGTGGAGATTTTGTGGGTTCGTGTGCCAAGGGAACAGATGATCTTTAGAGTGAAGAGAGTAACCACCGCCAGCACAGACATCAGTCCGGGGTGCCAGCCGCCCGGACCGGGCAACGGGCCAAAGAACGAGGCTTCGATCGGAGTGAGCCCGAGGGCGGTCTGAATCGCGGCGATCGGTGTCAGGATCAACCCTGGCAGCATTCCGATAGCGATACACACCAGTGCAATTATCAGCATCGGCAAGCGCATGATCCATGGTGGCTCGCTGAGTGATTGTGCTTCTTCGGAGAGTTGCCCCAAAAAAGCGGAGTGCGCAAACTTGAGAACAGCCGCTAACGTCAGAACACTGGAGGCTAAGGCGGCCAGTGCCAGAAAAACATGCCCCTGTTCTATGGCCGCTTGGTAAATCAGCCATTTGGAGGAAAAGCCGTTTAAGGGTGGAATACCCGCCAGGGATAACCCGGCAAAGAGGAACAGCCCGAAAGTCACCGGCATCTTTCGCCCCAGCCCGCCGAGCCGATCGAGACTGTCAATATGGGCCTGAGCCAAGATGCAACCGGCACCGAGGAAGAGCAGGTTTTTAAGGAGCATGTGGTTGAACAGGTGCATCAGCCCCCCCGCAACCCCCAGGGAGGAGCCGAGGCTGATGCCGAGAATAATGTAGCTGATCTGACTGACGGTGCTATAGATCAGCAGTCGTTTGATGCCGTGCTGGAGGACGGCCATGGCCCCGGTAATGAGCATTGTCAGCCCGGCGGCAACCGCCAGCAGGTACATAAGGATCGGCAGTTGCTCGACCATGCCTAAACGCCCGAGCAGGGCGACCCCGCCGAAAACAAAAAATAGTTTCAGCATGCCGAAGGGAGCGCTTTTCAACAGCACTGCGGAAATATAGCCGGAGACGGGAGTGGGAGCCGTCGGCGGGTGCATCTGATAGTCGATGCGCAAGGGGAGCATGGCTCCCTTCATGGCCAGTCCGAGGAACACCAGGGACACTCCGAGACCTAGCCAGGACAGGGGAATGTCGGTCAAACGAGCGGCAATCAGGGACATCTCGAAGGTCCCGGTTTTAGCGCCCAATATTGCCAACCCCAGAAACATCAAACTGGCGCCGATGTAGTTGAAGAGGAAATATTTGAACCCCTCGCCCAGGGCCGCAGGAGATTCTTCGTGGATGATGGCGAAATAGAGCGTCCAGCTGCTCATGATTTCCCAAAAGGCAAAGAAGCTGAACAGGTTGTCGCTGATCGCCACGCCGATCAGGCCGGAAATCATCAATAAAAAGAACAGATAAAAACGATTCTGCGCATGACCGTGACGCATGTAGCCCAGTGCATAGATCAGATTGAGCAGGCCGATTCCGGCGATCAGTAGGGCGAAGGTCCATGAAAAGGGATCGCTGCTGTCCCCTTGCGTAAGGAGCACCGCCAGAACAACCGCCATGGTCAATACGGCGGACCATCCGGCTCGGCGCGCACTCTGCCGCCCGATGAAAAAGGTTGCCAGTCCCCCGACAACCGCAAGCAGCACCGCAATCGGCCAATCGATAACCAGGTTGGGGAGCGCAACAATCGCCATTTGCCCTCGTGCTGCGATCAGTTCGACAACCGGTCGGATGAGATCGATCCCTGCCTGGGGCAACAGGCCGTTAAAAAGACACAACCCCGCGAGAGCCAGCAGCGGCACCAGCATCGGCACTGGGGCCTCTTTGAGTGGCTCTCCGGCATATTTTTCAAAAAAGAGTAAGCGGACGAGGCGTAAATAGTAGACGCCACCGAGAATGCTGCCGAACAGAATCAGCCCTGGCAGCAGGAACATATCGGCCTGCACGCTGGCATAGATCATCAGGAACTTGCTGATGAATCCGCCGAAGGGGGGGAGTCCCATAATCGACAGGACACCGATTGCGAAACAGACCGAAGTCACCGGCATCTGACGACCAACTCCTTTAAGGGCAGCAATACGTTGGTTCTTGAGACGATAGATCAAGGCGCCAGCAGCCAGGAAAAGCAGGTTCTTCATGATCGCATGGTTCAACACGTGCAACAGGGCCCCGGCGGTAGCGAGATAGGTTCCGAGTCCGAGGACTGCGACGATTTCTCCGACCTGGGCCAGCGTCGAGTAGGCGAGCATCCGCTTGAGATCCACCTGGCGTAGCGCCATCACTTCACCGAACAGCAGCGTGACAACCCCCACTAGAGACAAGACTGCTCCGAAACCGGAGAGGGAGCCGAGACTGCCCAACTTGGTGAGCATTCCGGCACCGACAACCACAAATAAAATCCGCAACAGACCGTAGACCCCGGCCTTGGTTAAGATTCCCGACATAGGGGCGGAGATAGAAGCGGGCGCAACCGGATGTGCATCCGGGAGCCAACTATGCAGCGGTACCAGGCCAACTTTGACACCGAAGCCGATCACGAAGGTTGTCAGCACTGCCACCGTCAGCAGTGGCGACAGCTGGTGGACTCGCTCAGAGATTTCCAGGAGATTGAAGGTTCCCAGTTGAGCATGCAGGGTCAAAATGCCGAAATGCATGACATAGGCCCCCGAAGCGCACATGATGAAGTACTTGGCGCCGGCCTTCAGGGCCTTATCGGTCTGCTCATGAATCACCAGGAAATATGAGCTCCAGGTCATCAGTTCCCAGAACAGATAGAAGTTTCCAAGTTCATGACTGGTCGTAACCCCGAGCAGCGAACCGATCATCAACAAGAGAAAGAAGAAGTAACGATTCTCGTTGGCTTTGCCCTTCATATAGGCGGCGGAATAGAGGACTACCAGCACACCGATGCCGGCCATCAATACGGCAAATAGACGTGATAGTGAATCGAGATCAGCCCCTTGCCAAGCCAGTAACAGGGTGAGAGCTGCAGTTAGAACGGCAAAATAGTTGCGGGCTGGTGGCGAGATACGGCCGATGAAATAGCAGATGAAGCCACCCAGATAGGGGACAAGGATCAATAAAGACCATGGCGTCTCAAACTCTGGAATATTGTTGTGCCCGCCAATCTGCAGCCATCTTGAGGCGAACCATTGTGCCTGGTGAACAAAGGGCTCAGGTGAAAGACTCATAAAAATTGTCAGGCCGGCCAGAGCCAACATGACATAATAGGAAAGTGAAGGGGCTCGCCATTCTCCTGCTGGTTGCTGTGATCGGCCGCATTTCTCCAGGCAGACGATTTGAATAACACGCAGGTAATAGACAGCGGCGATGATGCTGGCGATGGTTGCTACCACAGCCAGAGTCCAGTGGCCTGCCTCGATTGCGGCATAGATCACCAGGAATTTACTGATCGCCCCCTTGAAGGGGGACAGGCCCATGACGGAAAACAGCCCAAAGCCAAAAAGCGTTGCAGTCAATGGACTCGACTGGATACTCCCCTTGAGTGCCGTCAGTTGCCAGGATCCGGCCTGTCGACAAAGGCGCCAAGCCGTGACCAGCACCAGTCCGCGCATGACGATCTGGTAGCCCAGGTGCATTATGGCGCCGGTTTGTCCCGCAGATGATTCGATCCCCAGCCCTAACAAGACGTAACCGAATTCAGCCAGAGTTGAAAAAATAAGAACCCGGGCCAGGCTATCGACCTGCCGCAAGGCCCATATTTCCCCCACCAACAAAACCACCGCACCGATCCAGGCCAGTGCAGTGAGGTCGCCTGTCATTGCTATTCCCATACCTTTATTCTCCAAGTCGCTAATGCCCATTGCTGAGCGTTAAGCCACCTTAAGAGAAATCAAGTGTCGGGATCTGTCGGATAGCCGACAGTTTGTAAATTGGGAGATAAAAAGAAGCCGGCCGGTATAAATGGCCGGCCGGCGGATAGACTAGCGGGAAAAGAATTGATCAGGCGAGGTTGCTGTTCTCTTTCAGGCGGTCGATATCGGTAATGACAAGTGAATGACGAGCAGATTTTTCAACGATGCCCAATTTGATTAATTCGTTCACTAATGTGGAAATGGTTTGCCGCGTGGTTCCGATCAGCAGGGCGACCTCCTCGGTACTCAATCCCAGTTCGACCTCAATCCCCCCAGGGTGGGACTGTCCCCTGTCTTCTGCAGCGCTGAGCAAGAAATCAAACAGTCGCTGTCGCGTGTCCTTAAAGGCGAGATCTTCAATAATGGTAATCGAGTTTTTCAGAAGCTCCCCGAGGACCTTGACCATAATCAACGTGATTTCAGGGCTTTCGGTAATTTTTTGTCTAAATAGCCGGGTACTTCCAAGCAAAATGACGGATTCATCAAGCGCTTCGGCAAACGCCCTGGTATGGGTGCTGAAAATGTCCCCCGGTTCCAGTAATGCCAAGGTGAACTCCCGATCTTCGTAAGAGAGAAAAACCCGCAAGCGCCCCTCTTTGACGATAAATATACGATCACCCTCGTCATAGGGAGTGCAGATAATCGTTTTTTTCTGACATTGTTTTTCCTTGAAACCTGCCGCAACTTCGGCATATTCAGGGGATTCGAAAAGCTTCAGTAGATCGATATTGGTCAGTTTCATTTTTGCGGGCATGGAGCAGTCTTTCAGTTTGGGGGAAAGTGTCTATTGAAACCTATAAATTGTTAAACCCTACTGAAACGCTAGCATATTTAAGTGTAGCGGAACCGGTTCCTTGGACACAAGTTTTAGATTATGCCGCCTGACGGATTTCGTCGGGCGACCGGAAGCCGTTTTTCTCGATTCGCCATTCGTTGTTGTAAAGCTCCACGAAGGTTTTCACGGCTTCGCGGACATCATCGACGGTCCGGAAAACCTGGCCATAGATGGCTTGTTCTTTCAAAGTACGGTTGAAACGTTCGGCAACTCCGTTGGTCTGAGGCTCGGCAACGAAGGCAAAGCTGGGAGTAATCCCCCAGAACTTGATCTGGTTCTGAAAATGGTCTGAGAGGTACTGAGTGCCGTGGTCCATCCGCAGGGATAGCCCTCGGGCAATTCCTTTCTCTACACTGCCGTAAAGGCGGTCCAGGGCCATGGACAGCGGTTGAAGGGCAGCATAACGGTCGCCGGTCTTGCACACGTGCCAGCCGACGCATTCAGCGTTCCAATGCTCTACGGTGGTAAAGATCCAGACCCAGCCTTCATCAAGAGTGAAGACGCGGGTGCCATCGGTGCCCCACATCAGGTTGGGTGCCATGGTGATGATCTTGCCGTCATGGGCCTTGGCGGCCTTCTTGGGACGACCCCGGTGCGGAGAAAGCAACTGGTTCTCACGCATGAGCCGGAGAACCCGCTTGCGCGACACCCGGTGGCCATCACGGAACCGCAGCCGCCCCCAGACCTTGCGGTGTCCTTCACCAGTAAACGGTGAGGCAGCCAAGTCGTCGCGGATCAAGGCCAACAGGGTCTCGTCACTGATCAACGGCTTCGGCCCTCGACGTTTGGGAGTCGCTGGTAAAACCGAGAGTGAGGCATGGTAGAACGATGAGCGAGCCTGCTCCCAGATCGTACAAACACGCTGGACACCGTAAGGCTTGTCAGCGCCCGGGGAGATCGTTTGGCTCATTTCGACGACCTCCGCTTGGCTAAAGGGCCGGGTTTTTTAACCCGTTCCCACAGCAGTTCGTTCTCCATGGTCAACTCGCCGATCCGGCGCATGGCCTGGTTGAGTTCCACTTGCACGGGATCGTTCTGACGCTTTTTCAGCGACTCGTCGATTCCGGCCAGCGCTTTCTCCCGCCACTGCTCCAGGCGGTAGATTTCAATGCTCAGTTCGCGGGACAGCGCATCGACCGATTCGCCCCGCAGTAAACGCAGGACCACCTCCCGCTTACGGGCAGCACTCCACCGCTGCCCTTCGGCCAGCGGTCCTGTGACAGATTCGTTTTTGTTGTTTGTTGTCATTATCAATCTCCTTGGACACGGGGACTTTACCCCAAATCAGTGTCCAAGAAAACTGGTGCCGCCCCACTAGCATATTTAAGACGTAAAAACTAATCCTCATATTACTGAATAAATCGTACGGATTCGTCATTTTAAAAAATCAGGATTTCACTTTTAAAAACAGATTTTCTGCATGTTTGACCGTTTTGAAAAGTAGTAAGTTTTGACCGACCCGATTCCGACAAGTGTCGACTTATCGGGCGTTGAGAGAGGGGGATTTCCGCTCGAAAGCGCTGACCTGGTGCAAGTGTTTCGGAAGTTGTTCCATATTGAATTATGGGTATGAAAGTCGGCCAGATCGAGCGTTATTGTAAGTCGCCACTTCCAGTAAAAATTGTCTGCTTTATGCCGCCCGTAAAACAATAAACTTCAATCACTAAATTTCTCATTCAGCAATTTGTACACTGTTGAGCGGCCAATACCCATTCCCCTGGCAATGTCAGTAGCCCCCATACCTTTTTCATGCAAAGCCTGTAATTGCTCTCTATCAATGGTGCGCTTGCGACCAAATTTAACCCCTTTTGCCTTTGCCTCCACGCGACCTTCGTTGGTACGCTCAAGAATGCGTTGGCGTTCCGCCTGGGCTACGGCTGAAAGAATGGTGACAACCATTTTACCCATCGTACCTTCTGTGCTGATACCGTCATCCAAAAAACGGATGGCGACGCCCATGTCATCGAACTCTTTTATTAACTGGATCATATCTGCGGTATCTCGACCGAGGCGATCCAATTTCTTGACAAGAATAACGTCACCTTCTTCGACTTTGATTCGTAACAGATGTAACCCCTCCCGATTCACATGGCTTCCAGACACCTTGTCAGTAAAGATGCGGCTTGCATTGACCCCGGCTTCTTTAAGGGCCTTAACCTGGATACTGAGGGATTGTTGGCTCGTGGATACCCGAGCATAACCAAAGAGGCGCATTGTCTGGGATTGTCTCCTAAGTCGATTAATAGAAGTATAGTCTATTAATGTGGTGAAAAACGATTTAATAGACATTGTATTCTAGGTCGATTACTATGTCTATAAACTTATAAAATAGTAGACATTTTTAACTGTGATAATTTTCAGCGGGGGATTTGATGCCTGTCGATTTTTTAACCGAAGAGCAGAAGTCCGGGTACGGCCAGTTTTCAGGGGAGCCAAACGAAGCACAGCTTGCGCGTTACTTTCTTCTCGATGAAGCCGACCATGTCTTTATCTCTGAGCGGCGGGGAGAACCGAATCGGCTCGGGTTTGCCTTGCAAATTACGGTTGCCCGGTTTTTAGGAACCCTCCTTTCTGACCTCACCGTTGTTCCGCAAAACGTTCAGGTCTTCGTAGCAAACCAATTATCGATAAAAGACATCAAGGTATTATCTGGCTACGCCAAGCGGGGAAACACTCGATGGGAACACATGGCCCTGATCCGCAGCCAATATGGTTACCATGACTTTGGCAGCCCACCCTGGTCGTTTCGGCTGAGCCGACTGCTTTACTCTCGTGCCTGGATCAGCAACGAGAGGCCCAGTCTGATGTTCGACTTTGCCACTGCTTGGCTGATTCAGCACAAGGTGCTTCTCCCCGGCGCGACAACACTCACACGCCTGATTTCGGAAATCCGCGAACGAGCTACCAACCGCCTATGGCGGCGACTATCATCACTGCCATCGGATGAGCAGAAAAACCAACTTGATGGTCTTTTGGAAATTCCAGAGGGGCAGCGCAACTCCCAATTTGACCGATTTCGAAAAGGCCCTGTCACCATCAGCGGCCCTGCATTTAACGAAGCGGTGAATCGCTACAAAGAACTAGAAGGATTTGGGGTCACGAACCTCGATTTTTCGCATGTCCCTCCAGCTCGCCTGAAAAGCCTTGCGCGACATGCCGGGATGATCTCTATGTATAAGATCGCTCGCATGGCGGACGACAAGCGCACTGGTGTTCTGGTCGCTTTTGTCAAAGCCTTTGAAACCATGGCCCTTGACGATGCCTTGGATGTGTTGGATTTGTTGATTGCCAACATTGCCGGTGAGGCGAAAAAGATCGGCCAGAAAAAACGCTTACGTTCCTTGAAAGATCTGGACCAATCGGCCCTGACCCTGGCTGAAGTCTGTGCCATGATTCTCAATGACGAAACGGAAGATGGCCGTTTGAGGAAGGCGATATATTCCAGGATTTCGAAAGAGGATCTGGCGAAAACCATCCTGACAGTTCACGACCTGGCCAGGCCCTCGGATGAGAGCTTTCAGAAGGAGATGATGGAACAATATGGCCGGGTGCGGCGCTTTTTCCCAAAACTGCTCAGCGATATCGTTTTCAACGCTGCTCCCGCAGGGCAAGCGACCCTGGACGCCTTGAATTACTTGGCTGTAGATGGCATTAAGCGAACACAATACCTGGATAATCCACCTCTTGATATAATTTCAGGCCCCTGGAAACGCCTGGTCTTTGACCAGGAGGGCCGTGTGACCCGGCGCGGCTACACGCTCTGTCTTCTGGATAAGCTGCAGGATGCTCTGCGCAGACGGGACATTTACGTTGAACAGAGTGATCGCTGGGGCGATCCCAGAGCCAAACTCCTGCAAGGAGCTGAGTGGCAGGCCAATCGCGTTCAGGTTTGCCGTTCACTCGGTCATCCCATCAAACCCAAAGAAGCAATTGCCGGCTTGGTCCATCAACTGGATGCAACCTACAAACAGGTCGCATCCAATTTTGACCAAAATACTGCTGTGAACCTTGATCTGAATGGCAAGACTCCTTCTCTGACCATTACCAACCTGGAAAAGCTGGAAGAGCCTGAAAGCTTGAGCAGACTGAGCGAGCAGGTCATTGGCCTGTTGCCTGCGGTGGACCTCACTGAACTGCTACTGGAAATCCATGCCCATACCGGTTTTGCTGACGAGTTCACGCATGTGAGTGAAGCCAATGCCCGCGCCGAAGATCTGAATGTCAGTATCTGTGCGGTTTTGTTAGCAGAAGCCTGTAATATCGGCCTGGAACCTTTGATCAAACATCAGGTTCCGGCTTTGACGCGACACCGTCTCAGTTGGGCGAAACAGAACTACCTTCGCTCAGAAACGCTCATCCGAGCCAATGCACGGTTGGTTGATTACCAGGCCCTCTTACCCTTAGCAAGGAAGTGGGGTGGCGGTGAAGTCGCCTCCGCCGATGGGATGCGATTTGTGACCCCCATCCGAACCATCAATGCCGGCCCCAACCGAAAGTATTTCGGCTCACAGCGGGGGATCACCTGGTACAATTTCGTTTCTGATCAATACTCCGGTTTCCACGGCATTGTTATACCTGGAACATTGCGGGATTCCATCTTTGTCTTAGAAGGGCTGCTGGAACAGCAGACCGGCCTGAACCCAACAGAAATCATGACTGACACCAGCGGCACCAGCAACATGGTCTTTGGCCTGTTCTGGCTGCTGGGTTATCAGTTCTCCCCACGCTTGGCCGATGCCGGGGAAGCGGTCTTCTGGCGGGTTGATAAGGATGCTGATTACGGACCTTTGAATGATTTGGCTCGCGGTCGGGTGAATGTCTCGAAAATTGAACAACACTGGGATGACATGATGAGGATCGCCGGTTCCTTGAAGCTTGGAACTGTTCAGGCATCTGAGTTGATCCGCTCGTTGCTGAAAAGTGAACGGCCATCGAGCCTTGCGCAGGCCATTATTGAAGCGGGCCGTATCAACAAAACCCTCTACCTGCTTAACTACATTGATGACGAAGATTACCGCCGTCGCATCCTCACCCAATTGAATCGTGGTGAAGGACGCCACGCAGTCGCCCGTGCAATTTGCTATGGACAGCGCGGTGAGATCCGTAAGCGTTACCGTGAAGGGCAGGAGGATCAACTGGGGGCCCTGGGGCTGGTCACCAACGCTCTGATTTTATGGAACACCATTTATATGCAGGCAGCGCTCGATCATCTTCGCCAACAGTCCGTTGTGATCCATGAGGATGACGAAGCCAGACTTTCCCCCTTGGTGCATGGCCATGTCAATATGCTGGGGCATTATTCCTTTACTTTGGCGGAAACTGTCATGAAGGGAAAACTTAGACCTCTGAATCAGCCGGTTGAGATGCTCATAAGTGCTTAGCGTGGTTTTTCGTTCCATTGGGCTTCAGACCCCTTCAAGCGCATCCTGCCGCCGCTGGCCGGGCAGTTCATCAGCCTGATCAAGGATTCCTCCCTGGTCTCCGTCATTGCCATCACCGACCTGACCAAGAGCGGGCGCGAGGTCATCACCTCGAGTTTCGCCACCTTCGAGATCTGGATCGTGGTGGCGGTGCTCTATCTGCTGCTGACCTCGGTTCTGTCCCAGGCGGTCTTCTGGCTCGAAAGGAGGTTGGCGGTCAGTGATTGAAGCCAAGGACGTCACCAAGATATTCTCCGGCCGCGGCCAGGTGGTGCGCGCCGTCGACGGGGTTTCCACCAGCATCGCCCGGGGCGAGGTGGTGGTGATCATCGGCCCCTCCGGTTCGGGCAAATCGACCTTTCTGCGCTGCCTCAACGGCCTGGAGACCTTCGACTCGGGGCACATCATCGTTGACGGCATGGATCTCGCCCTGCGTAAAACCGACATCAACAAGGTGCGGCGCGAGGTCGGCATGGTGTTCCAGCAGTTCAACCTCTTTCACCACAAGACGGTGCTGGAAAACATCACCCTGGCCCAGCTGGTGGTGCGCGGCCGCAGTCGCAGCGAGGCCCAAGAGAAAGGCCGGCAATTGCTCAATAAAGTCGGCATCAGCGAGAAAGAGGGGGAATACCCGTCGCGCCTCTCCGGTGGCCAGCAGCAGCGCGTGGCCATTGCCCGCGCCCTGGCCATGTCGCCGCGGGTGATGCTGTTCGATGAGCCGACCAGCGCCCTCGACCCGGAAATGGTGGGGGAGGTGCTCGATGTCATGAAGCAGCTCGCCCGCGAGGGGATGACCATGGTCGTCGTAACCCACGAGATGGGTTTTGCCCGCGAGGTAGCCGACCGGGTGCTGTTCATGGACAGCGGCCGGATCGTGGAGGAGGGCACGCCCGAGCATTTTTTCCGCGCGCCCCGCGAAGAGCGCACCAAGGCTTTTTTGAGCCAGGTTCTCTAAGACCGTTGTTCGACCACCGACATCAACCAGGGGCGCCGAAGGGGCGCCCTTTTTTCAGGTCCGCCATGTCCCATGAATCTTCGCCCAACGCCGGTTCGATCCGCTCCCCCGCGGCCTACCCCTGGAGCGCTCTCGCGATGGCGCTCTTCTGCATTCTGGTCTGGGGGCTTTCCTATCCCGTCATTCGCGCCTCGGTGCGGGAGATTCCCCCCCTGTCCCTGGCATTTGCCCGGTTTTTTCTCGCCGCCTGCCTGGTCTGGCCGCTCACCCGCCGGTTCCGGCAACCGATCGCCCGAAGGGACCGCTTTGCCGTCTGGTGTCTGGGGCTTGCCGGCGTCACCTTTTATTTCGGTTTCGAGAACTACGGACTGAAGTACACCACGGCCTCCCACGGCGCCCTGATCATCGCCACCATTCCGCTCGTGACCGAAATTGTCGCGGCCCTGCGCAGCCGCCGCCGGCCCGCTCGGCGGGTGCTGCTCGGGTCGCTGCTGGCCCTGGCCGGGGTGGCGGTGCTGATCGGCCCGGGAGAGGGTGGGGCAACCCTGCTCGGCGACGCCCTCATGTTCGGGGCGGTGGCGACCTGGGTCTGGTACTCCTTTCTGGTGGAGCGTCTGGCGGGGCGCTACCCGAACCTGCAGTTGACCCAGAGCATTCTGCTGGTCGGCACCGTCACCTTTTTTCCCGGCGCCGCGGCGGAAATGATTTTCGCCCCCGTCCCCTGGCCGTCTCCCGCCGCCTGGGGCGGGGTAGTCTTTCTCGGCGTGTTCTGCTCGGCTCTCGGCTACCATTTCTGGAATCAGGCGATTCCCGCGCTGGGCGTGACAACCACCACCAATCTTCTGTATACCTTGCCCCTGGTGGGCGTTGCGGGCGGAATTCTCATGCTCGGCGAACCTTTGAATGCCGGTCTGGTCGGCGGCGGTCTGATGGTGCTCGGCGGCGTCTGTCTGGCCAGTTGGCGCAGAAGGGCCGAAAAAACGACTGAGGTCGCGATCGGGGGGGAGGCATGAGCGACGTTCGGACGGGGGTTGGCGCCGCCTGGCCGATCTGCCTCGGCTATTTTCCCCTGGGGCTGGCGCTGGGCATTCTCGGTCGCCAGGTCGGCCTCGGTCCCTTGGATATCGGGCTGATGTCGATCATGGTCTTCGCCGGCAGCGCCCAGTTCATTGCGGTGGGACTGTTGGCGGAAGGGGCTGCGCCCGGCACGATCATTCTGACCACCTTCGTCGTCAACTTTCGTCATTTTCTCATGAGCTCAGCCCTCAGCGTGCATCTTGCCGGCGCCCGGCAGAAATTTCTCGCCCTGTTCGCCTACGGGATCACCGACGAGAGTTTTGCCGTCAATCTCACCCGCTTCCGCCAAGAGAACTGGTCTCCCCGCCAGGCGTTGGCGGTTAACCAGAGCGCGAACGCCGCCTGGGTTCTGTCCACCGTGCTCGGCGCGGCCGTCGGCGGCTTTATCCCCGCCGGCGCCTTCGGCATCGACTATGCCCTGATCGCGATGTTTCTCTGCCTGCTGGTGTTTCAGTTGCGCGGGAAGGTTTATGTGCTGAGCGCCCTGGTGGGAGGCATCTTCGCCGTGTCTTTCAGCCTTGCCGGCGCCGGAGATTGGGCGGTGGTCAGCGCTTCGATGCTGGCAGCGACGTTCGGTTTCGCTGCTCGTCGGCGGTGCAACGCTCGGGAGACGAAGTCATGAGCGGCTGGCAGTACCTTCTCATCGTGGCCGGCATGGGAGCGGTCACCTACCTGCCCCGTTGGCTGCCCCTGGCTTTTCTCGCCCGCAAAAAACTGCCCCGTTGGCTGGTCGACTGGCTCGAGATGGTGCCGGCGGCCATCCTGGGGGCGTTGATCGCGCCGATTCTCGTCATCGACCAGAGCGGCGGTGCCGTCGATTTCACCCGTCTCGAATTCTGGGTGGCGATTCCCACTTTGGCTTTTGCCTGGTTCACCCGCTCGCTGGCCGGGACGGTACTGGTGGGGATGGTTTTGTACTGGGGGCTCGGTTTGTTTTAATTGATCCTGAATCCGTGAGTACTCGACGGCAAAGCGCACACGTCATTGAATTGCCTAAGTGTCCCAAAAATCGCCGCTGAACCTATGGGTGCAGCTCAGATTTTTGAAACGCTTATTCAATCCAAGCACTTGCACTCTTTATCCGCCGCTTACCCACGGATTCAGGTTGATGTTTCCGGGACGATGGTCGATACAAGGAAAAGAATCAGAGCAGATCAAGGGGGGTGTCTTTGCGGGTATTGCGGCTGTTCATTTTTCTCGGTCTTTTCCTCGCGACGTCGCAGGTTGTTCAGGCCGAATCCTTTGCCGGCCGCGTTCAGCAGGTGACCGGTTGCGATACCCTGCGGGTGATGAACAACAACCGGGTCGAGGTGGTGCGTCTGGCCGGATTGACCTGCCCGCAGCCGGGCGAGCCCTTTGCGCGGGAGGCGCGGGAATATGCCGAGTTTCTCGTCGCCGGGCAAGTCGTCCGGGTGAAAGAAGGGGTGCGCGATCGCTGGCGGCGGGTGGAGGGGATGGTTTATCTGCCCGACGGCCGGGCTCTCAATGCTCTCTTGCTCGGTGCCGGATATGCCCGCGCCTTGCAGTCGCGGCCCGATCTGAAAATGCTCGAAGACAAGGCCCGCATCGACATGAAGGGGATGTGGGGCGCGCCTCGGAGCCGATCTGCGTATTGATCCGGTTGCGGAACGCTCAGATTTCCAGGACCGTTCCCACCGAGGCAAAGAGAAAGCGCCCGTCGAAGTGCGCCTGCAGCTGAGCTGCGCGGGGCAGGCTGGTGCAATGGGCCGTGCCGATCTTTTCGACCGAAAATTTCTCCAGGGTCTTGATTGTTTCGGCAAACAGCTCGTCGTCGGCCGCGATCAGATGGGTTCCGCCGATGACCGCGTAGAATTTGGTCCATCCTCCCCGATCCCGCACGTGATGCAGGATATTGATCAACCCCGCGTGCGCACACCCCACCAGCAACACCGGCCCCTTGCCGGTTTCGATCACCAGCGACAGGTCGTCGCGCAAGGGGTCCTGGCTCTCCTGCCCATCCATCCCCGTTGCCACCATGTTGCGGTCGCCCTTCTCCAGAGGATGACGCCGGGGAACCTCCCCCGTAATCCAGAGGCCCGGCGCCACCTGCGAAAAACCGGTCTCGAAACGAAAACGGGCGCCGAGATTTTCCAGGTAAGGGCGCTGAAAAGGAATGCCGATATACCGGCGCGGCCCCAATCCCACCCAGTAGCGTTCGCTGAAGATATCGGGATGGGCGACGATGTCGATTTCTCCGGTCAGGCGCAGGAGGTCGGGAAGCCCGCCGGTGTGGTCGTAATGGCCGTGGCTGAGCACCACCCGGTCGAGTTGGGAAAGATCCTTGCGCAGGGCGCGGGCGTTCTGCAGCAGACCCAGGCCCTGGCCGGTGTCGAACAGGGTGCTGCCGTGGGCGGTTTCGACCAGGCAGGCAAAACCGTGCTCGCCGACCGCGGCAATCGGCCGGCCGACGGAATTCTCGCACAAAACGCTCAGGCAAACCTCAGGGGGCATGGACAACCTCCTCAGTTCTCTTCCATTTGGGTGACCTGGGTCTGGCGCATGGCGATGTTGGTGAGGCACTTTTCGGCATCGACCAGCACCCGGAAAAGATCCTCGCTCTCGCCCATGCCGACTTTGATCAGGTAGCTGGCGATGCTCAGATCGCTGCGGGCCTTGAACAGCTCGACCTGGGCCAGAAAGTTGCGGTCCTGTTGGGAGGTGTTGGCCAGATAGGTATCGAGAAAGATCTCCGCCGGGGCCTTGGCGCGGATTTCCGGACGATGAAAGAGTTGGTTCTGATATTGGGAGAGAAAGGTTCCCACGTCGAAAGCGGGCGGCATGCACAGGGAGCTGTCGAAATCGATGACCGCCACGAAGGTCGTGGTGCGGTCGTCGGGATTATCCTGGCCGATGAGGATGTTTTTCAGGTGGTAATCGCCGTGGCCCTGGACGAAATCGCCCTGGTGCTCCGCGAAAAGCTCCTCCTGCGTGCGCCAGACCCGCTCGGTGAGCTCCTCGAACCGGCGGCTTTGCTTGTGCTCGATTTCGACGAAATTTTTCAGATAGCGCCCCAGGCGCTTCTGCTCGCGGGGCAAATATTCGCCGGCCGGGGTGACGCACAGGCGGCAGGCGTGCAGCCGGGCCAGCCAGCGGGCGGCAAGCCCCATGTAGTAGCGGGCGCTTGCGTCATCGGCCTTGATCAGTTTGTCGAACAGGGATTTTCCCCGCACCCCTTCCTCGATCAGGGTACGACTTCCGCTGTCCTGGCCGAGAGGGCGGGGCACCCGGTAGCGGCCGCCGCTGAAACCCTGACGGGCGATCTCTTCGATGATGTGGTAGGCGCGCTCGGCCGATTTCCACTTGCCCTCATTGGCGTGGGTCTTGACGATGATCTTTTCGCGGCGGTCATCGAACCCTTTGGTGCCGATGGTCAGTTCGGTCACCTGAATCTGGGTGCCCGCTTTGGGGATTTCCTTGAAAAAAGGCCGGCAGCGGCCATGGCGGATCTCGCGGGCCATCTCTGCCACGGTGCGAAAGGGATGGTCGAAGATGGTGGGATAGGTGCCGGCGTAGCTCTGGGCGTGGGTGTCGGTGCCGGCGATGGCGTTGAACTTATAGCGGTGCCAGTCGCGCAGGGCGCGGGTGTTCTCGGCGACGGTGTGATTGGCGTTGAAAATTTCCACCCCATCCAGGCGGGGGTCGAGCAGGTGTTCGGCGGCGGGAATTTTCCGTTTGCGGTAGGGATGGGCCCAGACCAGGGCGGCAGCGGGGCACTGGCGCCGAATCTCGTCGAGGGGAGTACCGGCATCAAAGCTGCGCTCGGCCCCGTAGACCAGAACGTCGCCGAAGTCGGCGGTGCGGACTTCCTGGCCGGGCAGCAGCAGAAAATAATCGGGAAGGCCGGCCTCGTTGCGCAACTCTTCGATCTCGGCCGCCGTCCACAGGTAATGATGGTCGGTCAGAACGATGCCCTGCAGTTCCTTGGCCAGCGCCCGGGTCACCAGATCGACCGCACCGACGAAGCTGCAGGACGAGTGTTCGGCCGTGTGGGCGTGCATTTCGATAATCATCGGCGGCTCGCGAGGTGAATTTCAGAGTGTCATTCTATGATGCTAAAATCGTAGCAGATTTCAAGAACCGATGGTCATGCCGCCAGCCCGCTCAATCATGATCGAGTTCGATGCGCCCGTCGCTGTGGATTTTGATGCGCGACCGATCGCGGTCGCCACCGCGGTGGCGATGGATGCCATCGTCGCCGAAGTGGTCATCGCTGCGATGGCGCTCCCTTTCGAATTCGCCCCGGCCGCGGTGGTCGTCGTCCCCATGGCGCCCCGCGCTGCGGTGATGATCATCGTCGAAGCCGCCGCGCCCTCGTCCCCGACCGCGATGCTCGAACTCTCCTTCTCCGCGGCCGCGATGCTCGAACTCTCCGCGGTCGCGGTGTCCGTCGGAACCGCCATGGTGGCCGCCGCCCTTGCCGCTGTTGCCCCCCTTGGCCATCATCCAGGGGAGGACATCGATGGCAGCGGCAGACGTTTCAGCTTTAACCACTGCAGGCGTGGCGAAAATAAAACCGGTCGCAATCGACAGGGTCAGTGCCTTGAATTTCGTCATTGGGGTATTCTCCGAACAAGAAAGTATGACCGTTTGAGTCAAGTATACCATTGCAGATCTGAAACGCAGGGTTGCGGTGCAAAAGCGATGGGACCAGGTCAGGTTTTTTCTTCACGGTGAACGGCCAGATGTCCCCAAGACTGGTCGATGGACATCAGTTCCAGGGTGTTGACATTGACGTGTCTGGGCAGGGTTGCCACGAACAAGACGACTTCGGCAATGTCTTCGGGCCGCAGGGGCGAGGTGCCGGCATAGACCTTCTCCGCGCGTGCCTTGTCGCCCTTGAAGCGAACATCGGAAAACTCGCTTTGCGCCATGCCCGGCTCGATATTGGTGACCCGAACGGCCGTGCCGAGCAGATCGGCGCGCAGGTTGCGGGAAAATTGCTGGACGAAGGCCTTGGTGGCCCCATAGACATTGCCCCCGGGATAGGGCCAGTTGCCCGCGGTCGAGCCGATGGTGATGATGTGGCCGCGGTCGCGGGAGACCATACCCGGAAGAATGGCGCGGGTGCAGTACATGACGCCCTTGATGTTGGTGTCGACCATCGTCTCCCAGTCGTTCAGGTCGACCGCCCAGGCGGGTTCCAAGCCGAGGGCGAGGCCCGCGTTGTTGAGCAGCACATCGACCTCGGGAAGCCCCTGCAGGGTCGCGAGAACCGCCTCGCGATCGCGCACGTCAAGCACCGGGGCCGCCACAACCGCCTGGCCCAGTTCGGCCTTCATGCGTTCAAGCCGCTCGCGGCGACGGCCCGTCAATATCAGTTGCCAACCTTCGGCGGCAAAGCGTTCGGCACAGGCGGCGCCAAACCCGGAGGTCGCCCCGGTGATCAGGATCGTTTTCGACATGGTCATTCCCCTTTCGATGGTTGTCTTTTGCTGCCAAGTCAAGCAGAAGTTTAGCGCAAGACCGGGCCGGGGTACAGAATTGAAGGGGAAACCGGGCGATGAGAATCGCGCACCCGAAAACTCATTGCCTGGCGTCGGGACAACTCGAGCGGGTGCTTTACACTTCTTTACAATCCCGACAGAATAGCGACACAGAAGCATGGCATGCTGATCTTCAGAAAACGGGGAATTCTCCCCGCCCGAAACAAAGGAGATCGGCGATGAAAGAAATGATCAAACCCTGGGCGGCGCTTTTCGGGCTGGCCCTTTCCCTGGCCTTTTTCACCGGCTGCCATCACCATCGGCACAGCGGCCATGGCGATCCCGCAAAGATGGTCGAAAAAATGGATAAGCACCTCGACCACGTTCTGAACAAAATCGATGCAACCGATGAACAGAAAAGAGAAATTCATCTGATCGCCGGAAAGATCGTCGAGGATGCCAGGCAAATCCGGGAGCAGAGCGCGCAGGAGCGAAAAACCGCGCTGGACGAGCTCCTCTCGGACAATCCCGATCGCGAAGAACTGCATCGCTGGGTGGATGAGAAGGCGGCTGTCTGGATTGAATTCGGCCACCGCACGCTCGACCGGCTGGTCGAGATCGGCGCGGTTCTGACTCCCGGACAGCGCGTCGGGCTGCGGGAACGCTTCGCCTCCGCCCATGGGGCAGACACGCATTAACCCATCGGGCAAATACGCTAAAATACCTGAATCCGTGGGTAAGCGGCGGATAAAGAGTGCAAGTGCTTGGATTGAATAAGCGTTTCAAAAATCGCCGCCGCACCCATAGGTTCAGCGGCGATTCTTGGGACACTTAGGCAATTCAATGACGTGTGCGATTTGCCGTCGAGTACTCACGGATTCAGGAAATTGATAGCCGGGCTTTTCAGCGATGGGTCAGGCGAGGTATGATGAAAAGTGGTTTTCGCAGCGACTCTTTGAGCAAAGGATCCCGGCATGCAAGAATTTAATCAGGTCGTCGCCGTCATTTCCCTGACCATGGGAGTGGCCTGGGCCAGCGGCATCAATCTCTACGCGACCATCCTGGTGCTGGGTTTCCTCGGGGGAACGGGCAACATGGTTCTGCCCCCCGGGCTTGAAATCCTGACCCATCCCATGGTTCTCTTTGCCGCCGGCTTCATGTATCTGGTGGAATTCTTCGCCGACAAGACCCCCGGCCTCGACACCTCCTGGGATGCCTTTCACACCTTTATCCGCATTCCCGCCGGCGCGGCCCTGGCGGCCGCCGCCGTGGGGGAGGTCAATCCGGCGATCGCCCTGGCCGCAGCCCTTCTCGGGGGCGGACTCACCGCGGGCGTGCACGCCACCAAGGCCGGCACCCGGGTTCTGATCAATACCTCGCCCGAGCCCTTTTCCAATTGGGCCGCCTCCATCGGGGAAGACCTGACGGTCGTCGCCGGTTTGTGGGCCGCCCTTCATTATCCCCTGGTTTTCCTGGGGTTCCTGCTCGTGTTCGTGGCTGTCATGATCTGGCTTCTGCCGAAAATCTGGCGCGGAGTCAAGCGCCTGTTCCGGGTGGTTGCCGGCTTGTTCAGGGGGCGCGATCGACCCGCCGCCCGGGTTCTGCCGCCGCCGCAGCCGGCAGAGTTGCTCGACAGCGAAGAAAACCAGCGGCCCGCGAGTTAGCAGACTGTCTCGGTAAGAGCTATAATCCGTTCCCCTGAAACCCCAAGGGTGTTTCCCTGCAATTTCGGTGGTTTATTTTTCTACTGGAGGTCTGATCGTGCTAGATCTGCTGAAAAAGCGCAGAAGTATCCGGAAATACCAGCGTCGTCCGGTCGAGCAGGAGAAAATCGATCTGTTGCTTGAGGCGGCCCTGCGTTCCCCGTCTTCCCGGGGGCGCAATCCCTGGGAATTCGTGGTGATCACCGACCCGGAAAGGCTCAGGCAACTCGCCCGTGCCAAGGAGCACGGGGCGGCCTTTCTGGCGGACGCGCCGCTGGCGGTCGCGGTGGTCGCCGACCCGGAAAAATGCGATGTCTGGGTGGAGGATTGCTCGATTGCGGCGATCATCCTGCAGTTGACCGCCGAATCGCTCGGGCTCGGCAGCTGCTGGGCGCAGATGCGGCTGCGCGCCCATGACCCGAAACAGAGTGCCGATAACTACCTGCGGGAGGTTCTCGGTCTTCCGCAAGGGTATGTCGTGGAGGCGATTATCGGCATCGGCTATCCCGGGGAAAGCAAAAGCGGGCACCCGCACACATCTCTGGAGTGGAACAAGGTGCACCTCAATCACTTCGGCCAAGGGTAGGGCAGTCTCCGTCATGCTTCGTCAAAAAGACCTGGAGCAGTTGCAGACCAATCTGCACAGCATGAAAAACTTGTGGCTTCTCATGCTGGCTGCCCCTTTTATCTACCTGTTGCTCGGCTACCTGGTCGGGCCCGTGTGGGAAAACCGCTCCTGGGGGGGAGACTGGCTGCTGCCGATCATGCGCTCGATTCTGCTGGTCCTGGCGCTGGTCAATATCGCCGTTTCCTGGCTGGCCCGCCGCAAGACCCTGGCGGGCGCCCCTTGGCCGGTGGTTCGGCGCATCGGTCGCAAGCTTGCCGAAACCGCGGGTGATGAACTGCATCCCGCCGCCTGCATTTATCAGGCTTTTCTGATCTTTTCCCTCGGGCTCGGAGAGAGCATTGCGCTTTTCGGTCTGGCTCTGTTCATTCTGGGCGACAGCCTGATTTACCTTTTTTCGTTCGCCAATTTTTCCGCCGCGGTGATCATTTTTTTCCGGCCGCGCATGGTCGATCTGATCAGTCTCGCCGGACGCATGGCGGCGGGCGGTCTCCACCTCAAGCGCGATTCCATCTGACTGTTTTTCAAAGGGCAAGAATGCGCCGAACCTCCTTTAGACTATGGATGCTCACTGCCTTGACCGGGCTGCTGGTTGCCTGCTCCGAGGTCGGCTATTACGCCCAGTGCGTGACCGGGCAATGGCACCTGCTCGCCCAGCGCAGGGTCATCGGCGAGGTCATCGAAGATCCCGCGACCTCCCCGGAATTGCGGGAAAGACTGCAAACCGTCATGGAGATCCGCGACTTCGCCAGTCGTGAGCTGCACTTGCCGGAAAACGCGAGCTATCGCACCTACGCCGACCTCAATCGCCCCTACGCCGTGTGGAATGTCGTCGCGACCCCCGAATTGTCGCTCGAACCGGTGACCTGGTGTTTCCCCATCGCCGGATGCGTGCCTTACCGGGGCTATTTCGACCACAACGATGCCGAAGCCTTTGCCCGAGACCTGGAGTCCAAGGGGTACGATGTCCACCATTACGGCGTCCCGGCCTATTCGACCCTCACGTGGTTCGACGATCCGGTGCTCAACACCTTCTGCCTGCGGGCGGAAACCGATGTCGCCGGCTTGATCTTTCATGAGCTGGCGCACCAGAAGGTTTATGTGAAAAACGACTCGGCCTTCAACGAGGCCTTTGCCCAGAGCGTCGAACTTCTGGGGGTCGAGCGCTGGCTTGAAGCTCATGGGGATCGGCACCAGGCGCAGAAATATCTTGAGGCCTATTCCCGGGAAAAAGATTTCGTCACACTGGTTCTTCGCGCTCGCTCCCGTTTGGCCGAAATTTTTTCCCAACCCATGAGCGATGATGCCAAGCGCTCTGCCAAAGCCCGGACTTTCGATGATTTTCGCCGGGAATACGCGCAGCTCAAGGATCAGCAGTGGGGTGGTTTCAGCGGTTTTGACCATTGGCTCAAGCGTCCCCTCAACAATGCTCATTTCGCCTCGATCAGCACCTATCATACCCTTGTCCCTGCGTTTCAGGCTCTTTTCGTCCGCAGCAGGGGGAACCTCGACCGGTTTTATCGCGAGGTTGCCGACCTCGGTGCCCTGGAACCCGATGCGCGCAAGAAAATGCTTGCCGAATTACTGGTTGAATCGGGGGAGCTATCCCGATTGGCGGTCGAAGAGAAACAAGGCATTCCCTCCGGAATCTGACCAGGGTCACGGCCAAGATGTCCTTTCAAAAAGACAGCGGGTGTTTTGTCTGCGGCCCCGAAAACCCCCTCGGCATGCAGGCTCCGATGGTGAGCGATCCCCGATCCCGTTCCGCCTCCTGCCGCATGGCGATCCCGGCTCGATTTCAGGGGTGGCAGGGCGTTGTTCACGGCGGCATCACCAGTGCCTTGCTTGACGAGACCGGTATTTATGCCTGTCGGACCTGTGGTGAAACCTTTGTGACGGCCGAGTTGTCGGTTCGCTACCGCAGGCCCGTCCCGGTGGGGGAAGTCGTCGAAATCACTGCCCGGGTGGTGGCAAGACGCCGGCAGATCTTTCAGGTCGAATCCCGCTTGACGATTGGCGGAGAGGTTTTCGCCGAAGGGCAGGCAAAAGTCTTCTGTCTCGATTCCCCCGGTGGCGCCACCGGCTTGTGAACCCGGATTGGGGTCCCCCCGTCCTTTTCCTGGAAGTTTCCCGACCGGTTGTGGTAGGTTGGGGCGCAATTCAACTTTCTCCAGCCCTTGCCAGGGAATTCCGGTAATGGCTGGAATGGTTTGGGGGGAGTGATGCGATGAAGGGTCGGGCCGCGCTTGCGGGAAGTTTTCTGTTCATGGTGGCCTTGCTTGGAGCCGGTTTTCCCGCCCAGGCTGAGATTGCTGCCCGTCTGGTTCGCGTGATCGATGGCGATTCCCTCGTGGTTCGTACCCCCGAGGGAAATAGAATCATTTCTCTCGCCGGGATCGACGCGCCCGAGACCGGGCAGCCCTTCGCCGCCAGAACCCGGCAGGAAGTTCTCAATCTGACCCGTCAGAAAACCTTTCTGCTGCGGTCTGCCGGGATAGATCCGGTCGGGCGGCCCAGCGCCGAGGTGATTCTTCCCGATCAAAGCAGCCTCAACCAAAAACTGGTGGCGGCCGGCCTGGCCTGGGCCCGGGAGGATTCTGCCCTCGGCAGGCGGTTCAAACCCCTCGAGGAGAACGCCCGCCGCGAAAAAAGGGGCCTGTGGGCCGATCCCAAAGTGCAGACGCCGAAGGAATTCCGCCAGCAGGGCAGGGTGATCTCAGCACCGGCGAAAGCCCCCGTCGCTCAGAATGCCCAGAAGGATAACGTGCCCTTCGCCGTGTTTGTCGAGCCCGGGCATTCGCTCTACCACTTGCGGGGCTGCCGGGTGATTCGCGGGGAAGCCTTCGGGTTGCCGCTGCAAATGGCGCGGGAGAATAAACTGATTCCCTGCAGCGTCTGCCGGCCTCCCTTTTAACTCCGACAAGCCCAAACCGGATCACCTCTGCGGTGGGTTCGGTGTGCAAATAATACAACGAGGAAATCCATGAAAATCGTGATCGACCCAAACAGATGCCAGGGCTCGGGTGAATGCATCAAGGTCTGCCCCCACGGGGCCCTGACTCTCCAAAACGACATTGCCCGGGTCGATATGGAAAAATGCGACCTTGACGGTATCTGCATCCCCGCCTGTCCCCACGACGCCATTTCCTTCTCGGAGGGTTAGGGCGGCAATGCCTCTGGACGACCAGCGCGAAGGCGTCATCAAGTTCGATTGCCGGTTTCGCTTGGGCGAGCCTCTTCCTTACGACCAACTAATCGAAATCATTGCCTGGCGAAAAATTCTTTTTCAGCTCTCCCTGATCGGCCAGGATCCCGGACGCTACCAGGGACTGGGGTTCGGCAACATCAGTCGCCGTTGGGTGACCAGCGAAGCGGACGGCGGCTTCGTCATCAGCGGCACTCAGACCGGCGAACTGGCCGAACTTGACGCGCGCCATTTCACTTTGGTGCGGTTGTGCGACCCGGGCAGGAACCTGATCGATGCGCAGGGCCCGGTCCAGCCCTCTTCCGAGTCGCTGACCCACGGCGTTCTCTATGGGCTCGATGCCCGGGTGAACTGGGTCATGCACGTCCACTCTCCCCATATCTGGCAGCAGGCCGCGGCCCTCGCATTGCCGGCCACCGACCCCGACGTGCCCTATGGAACTGCGGCGCTGGCCGCCGAGGTCCAACGTCTCTGGCGGCAAACTGACGTCTCAGCGCGGGGCATCTTCGCCATGGGTGGACACGAAGATGGGGTGGTGGCCTTCGGGCCCGATGCGCTGAGCGCCGGCACCACTCTCGTGCATCACCTCGCCCGGGCCTACCAGCAGTCGGCTCCCTCCTGAACACATGCGCCTTTACAAAAAATCGGGCATCCTGTATATCCTAGTGGTTTAGCTCGGTAAGTCAGCCATTCACCCATGATGTTCTGAAGGTCAAATGAAACAAAGTCGAATTCGTAATTTTTCCATCATCGCCCATATCGACCATGGCAAATCGACCCTCGCCGACCGCCTGCTCGAAGAGACCGGAACCCTGACCGCCAGGGAAAAAACCGACCAGTTTCTCGACAAAATGGAACTGGAGCGCGAGCGCGGCATTACCATCAAGGCCCAGGCAGTGCGCCTGATCTACAAGGCCGACGATGGCGAGGAATATATTCTCAACCTGATCGACACCCCGGGCCATGTCGACTTCTCCTACGAGGTGAGCCGGTCGCTCAAGGCCTGCGAAGGGGCGTTGCTGGTGGTCGATGCCTCCCAGGGGGTCGAGGCCCAGACCCTGGCCAACGTCTATATGGCGATCGATCAGAACCTGGAAGTCTTTCCCGTTCTCAACAAGGTCGACCTGCCCGCTGCCGACCCGAAACGGGTCAAGGACGAAATCGAGGAGATCATCGGCCTCGATGCCGCCGATGCGGTGGAAGCAAGCGCCAAGGAGGGGGTGGGAATCCACGAGATCCTGGAAAACATCGTGCAGAAAGTCCCCCCGCCCAAAGGTGACAGCACCGCGCCCCTCAAAGCCCTTATCTTCGACAGCTGGTATGACTCGTATCAGGGGGTCATCACCTTGGTGCGAATCATCGACGGCCAGTTGAAAAAAGGCGATCGCATCCGGCTGATGCAGGCGGGCAAGAACTACGAGGTGACCCAGGTCGGCGTGTTCGGGCCCCACCCGGTGGCGATTTCGTCCCTCAGCGCCGGCGAGGTCGGCTTTGTCATCGCCAACATCAAGGTGGTGCACGATGCCAAGGTGGGCGATACCATCACCCATCTCGACCGACAAACCGACAAGGCGCTTCCCGGTTTCCAGGTGGTCAAGCCGATGGTCTTCTCCGGGCTCTACCCCATCGACAGCGGCGAGTACGACACCCTGCGCGACGCCCTGGAGAAACTGCGCCTGAACGATTCGTCCTTCTCCTTCGAGCCGGAAAACTCCATGGCCCTGGGGTTCGGCTTTCGCTGCGGGTTTCTCGGCCTGCTGCACATGGAGATCATCCAGGAGCGGCTCGAGCGTGAATTCGGGGTCGAGCTGATCACCACCGCCCCCACCGTCGTCTACCACATCACCACGGTGAAGGGCGAGCGCATCAACGTCGAAAGCGCCAACATGCTGCCGGAAGTGCAGTATATCGAGAAAATGGAGGAGCCCATCATCCTCGCCTCGATTCATGTGCCCAACGAGTTCGTCGGGGCGGTGCTCGCCCTGTGCGAGGAGAAGCGCGGAAGACAGCGCGAAATCAAATACCTGACCGCCAACCGGGTCATGGTGATCTACGAGTTGCCGCTCAACGAGATCGTTCTCGATTTCTACGACCGCCTCAAGACCCTGACCCGGGGCTACGCCTCTTTCGACTACGAGCCGCTGGAATACCGCGAAAGCGATCTGGTGCGCCTCAATGTCATGATCAACGGAGAGCCGGTCGATGCTCTGTCGCTGATCGTTCATCGGGAAAAAGCCTATTATCGCGGCAAGGAACTGGTGAGCAAGATGAAGGAGTTCATTCCCCGCCAGCAGTTCGAGGTGGCGCTGCAGGCCGCCATCGGCGGCAAGGTGGTGGCCCGCGAAACGGTCAAGGCCTTGCGCAAGGACGTCACCGCCAAGTGCTACGGCGGCGATATCACCCGCAAGCGAAAATTGCTCGAAAAGCAGAAAGAGGGCAAGAAGCGCATGAAGCAGGTGGGTAATGTGGAACTGCCCCAGGAGGCCTTCATGGCTATCCTCAAGGTGAAGGATTAAGACGACATGACCGAGAACTCCGGCTCGCTTTCCGCGACCAAGACCCCAGTCAGACGCCCCTGGTACCGTGAATATGGCGAGGCCCTGTTTGTCGCCCTGATTCTGGCGCTGATCATTCGCACCTTCGTGGTGCAGGCGTTCAAGATTCCCTCCGGTTCGATGGAGGACACCCTGCTGATCGGCGACCACCTCCTGGTCAACAAGTTCATCTATGGCACCGAAATCCCTTTTACCGACATCAGCTTTCTGCAGATCCGCGATCCGCAGCGCGGCGATGTCATCGTCTTCGAGTTTCCGGGCGACAAGGACAAGTCCTACTTCCAGCGCAAGGATTTCATCAAGCGCGTCATCGGGGAGCCCGGCGACAAGGTGGAGGTTCGCGCCAAGGAGGTTTTCGTCAACGACGCGCCCTACGTCATTCCGGAAGAGGTGCACAAAGACCCCAATATCCTGCCCGAGGGAGCTTCGCCCCGGGACTACTTCGGACCGGTGACGGTTCCGGAGGGTCATTACCTGGTGATGGGGGACAACCGCGATCATTCCTTCGATGGCCGCTTCTGGGGTTTCGTGCCCCGTGAAAACATCAAGGGGCTGGCCTTCATCAAGTACTGGTCATGGGATTCGAACGCCAGCTGGCCGCGCTTTAACCGGATCGGCCGGCCGATTTATTGATGGACCCCGGAAAAAGCGCAAGATTTTGTGTTGACGATCTGCGCTGCCCCCTGATATAGTCCCAAAGATTTATCGGCCTGTCTCCTTTTAAGTTAATCCGAGAGGTTAGCAAGGGTGACCCACACAATGAAAATTCCAACGTTATCCGTCTGCCCAGGTACCTTGGCCTATTTATGCGCCAAGGTACTTTTTTTGTGCCCGCCGTTCGCCGCCGACTCCTGTTGGGGAGAGCGTCGTCGGCCCAGCCCGGGGGTAATTGATATGGCCAAGGAAACCACTGTCATTCTCGACAAGGCCGGCGTCGGCCGGGCCCTGACTCGCATCGCCCACGAAATTCTGGAACGCAACAAGGGGATCGCCGATGTCGTTCTGGTCGGCATTCTCAAGGGCGGCGACCATCTGGCTTCGCTGCTGCGGGACCGCATTGCCGAGATCGAAGGGGAGAAGCTTCCCATCGGCGCCCTCGATGTCACCATGTATCGTGACGACATCAGTTCCCGCGGGGGCATGGCCATCGGCAAGACCGAGATTCCCTTTCCCCTCGACGGTAAAAAAGTGGTTCTGGTCGATGACGTTCTCTATACCGGCCGCACCATTCGCGCCGCCCTGGACTCGCTGATGGATCTCGGGCGTCCCCAGTCGATTCAGCTGGCGGTCCTGATCGATCGGGGCCATCGCGAACTGCCGATTCGCCCCGACTATATCGGCCGCAATGTGCCGACGGCCCGCGATGAGGACATCCAGGTCGATTTCGACGAACAGAATCAGCCGGTCGAGGTGCGACTGGCGAAGAAGTGACATCGGGCGCCCCGGTCTTTTCGACCGCCAAGGCCTCTTTCCAGGAGGGATTTCATGGCATTCCGGCATAAGCACATTCTCGGCATCGAACAATTGAGCAGGGAAGATATCACCTTCATTCTCGACACCGCGGACAGTCTCAAGGAGATCAACAGCCGCGACATCAAAAAGGTGCCGACCCTGCGCGGCAAAACGATCGTCAACCTGTTCTTCGAAGCGAGCACCCGCACCCGGACCTCCTTCGAAATCGCCGGCAAGCGCCTGTCGGCCGACACCATCAACATCACCGCCTCCTCGTCCTCGGTGGTCAAAGGGGAAACCCTGGAAGACACCGCGAAAAACATCGAAGCGATGCGCCCAGACATCATCGTCATGCGCCATGCCGCCTCGGGTGCCCCTCATTACCTGGCCGAGCGGGTCGACTGCTCAATCATCAATGCCGGTGACGGCGCCCACGAACACCCGAGCCAAGCGCTGCTCGACATGCTGACCATCCGTCAGTCCAAGGGACGGCTCGATGGATTGAAGGTGGCGATCATCGGCGATATCACCCACAGTCGGGTGGTTCGCTCCAACCTCTACGGTCTGACCAAAATGGGGGCCCAGGTACGGTTGGCCGGTCCCGGCACCATGATGCCGCCAGGTATTGAGCGTCTTGGAGCCGAGGTCTACACTGACATGCGTGCCGCCATCGAAGGAGTCGATGTGGTGATGATGCTGCGCATTCAACTCGAGCGCCAGGGCAAGACCCTGCTGCCCACTCTGCGCGAATACGCCAAGTTCTACGGCCTCAACCCGGAGACACTGAAGTTGGCCAAGCCTGATGCCCTCGTCATGCACCCGGGCCCGATCAATCGGGGGGTGGAGCTTTCCAGCTATGTGGCGGACGGAAAGCAGAGCGTTATTCTCGACCAGGTCGAAAACGGGGTTGCAGTACGCATGGCTCTGCTCTATCTGGTTTCGGGCGGCGAACATGGCGAAAACGTTTAGTGCAGCGGCAACAGTCTGAAGGAGACTCGACAATGAAAATTCTGATCACTGGCGGCAGAGTGCTCGACCCGGCCCACGGGATTGATGATACCTTCGACCTTCTGATTGAAGACGGCGTGATTCGCCGCATTGAAAAAAATATCAGCGCCGACGATGCCGAGAAGATCGATGCCCGGGGAAAACTGGTGACCCCCGGCCTGATCGACGTTCACGTTCACCTGCGCGACCCCGGCTACGAATACAAGGAAGACATCGCCAGCGGCACCCGCTCGGCGGTCGCCGGCGGCTTTACCGCCGTCGCCTGCATGCCCAACACCAAGCCGGTCAACGACAATCACACCATAACCACCTACATCAAGACCCGGGCTGCCGAAAAAGGCCTTTGTCACGTTTATCCCGTCGGCGCCGTCACCAAGGGCTCCAAGGGAGAGTCGCTGGCCGAAATCGGCGACATGCGCGAGGCGGGCTGTGTGGCTTTTTCCGACGACGGGCACCCGGTGGGGAGCGGCGAGTTGATGCGCCGGGCGCTCGAGTATGCCCGTCCTTTCGGCGTGGCGATCATCTCTCACTCGGAAGATCTGGAACTGGTGGGGCAGGGGGTGATGAACGAAGGTTTTGTCGCCACCGAACTCGGACTCAAGGGGATTCCCTGGGTCGCGGAGGCCGCGGCGGTGGCCCGCGACGTCATGCTGGCCGAATTCACCGGCGGGCGGCTGCACGTGGCCCACATCTCGACCCGGGCCGCCATCGAGGTGGTGCGCGCCGCCAAAAAACGCGGGGTTCACGTGACCTGCGAGGCCGCGCCTCACCATTTCACTCTGACCGAAGAGGCGGTGCGGGGCTACGACACCAACGCCAAGATGAATCCTCCGCTGCGCAGCGCCGATGATCTGGCGGCGGTGCGCGAAGGGCTCGCCGACGGCACCATCGATACCATCGCCACCGATCACGCGCCCCATCACATCGATGAAAAGAACGTCGAGTTCAATATTGCCTACAATGGCATCGTTGGGCTCGAAACCGCTCTGCCCCTGACGCTGAGGCTGGTGGAGGACGGAGTGCTCTCCCTCTCGGAGGCCATCGCCAAGCTCACCAGCAATCCGGCCCGCGCTCTGAACCTTCCGGGTGGTACTCTGGAGGTCGGGCGGGTGGCTAACGTGACCGTCATCGATCCGGAGCTCAAATGGACGGTGGTGGCGGGCGAGCTGGTTTCCAAGAGCAAGAACACGCCCTTCGACGGCTGGAAAATGACCGGCGCCGCGACTCACACCATCGTCAACGGCAAGATTGCATACAAGAGAAATTAGCCATTTGAAGCAAATGGTTGGACTTGGTTTTTTAAGAAAGAACTTTAAGGAGAAAGAGCCATTATGAAAGCCATTCTGGCCCTTGCCGACGGCAGGGTTTTTCACGGCAAGGCGCTCGGCGCCACCGGGGAGGTCACCGGCGAGGTGGTCTTCAACACCAGTATGACCGGGTACCAGGAAATTCTGACCGACCCGTCCTATTGCGGGGAGATCGTCACCATGACCTATCCCCAGATCGGCAACTACGGTATCAACCTCGAAGATGTCGAGTCGGTGCGCCCCTTTCTCTCGGGGTTCGTGGTCAAGGAAGCGTGCGAATTCCCCAGCAACTGGCGCTCGAAGATGAGCCTCGATGCGTACCTCAGAGAAAACGGCATTGTCGGCATTCAGGGCATTGACACCCGCGCCCTGGTGCGCCACATCCGCGACAAAGGGGCCCAGACCGGCATCGTCAGCTCCATCGATCTCGACCCCGAAAGCCTGGTGGCCAAGGCGCGCAAGGCTCCCTCCATCGTCGGGCGCGACCTGGTGCGGGAAGTCACCTGTGACAAGCCCTATCACTGGAGCGAGGGGCCCTGGGATCTCAGCCAGGGATATCTCGCCATGGAGCAGCCGCCCAAATACAAGGTGGTGGCCTACGATTTCGGCATCAAGCGTAACATTTTGCGCAACCTGGTGGCGTCGGGCTGCGATGTGACGGTGGTTCCCGCCACCACCCCGGCGGCAGAGGTTCTGGCAATGAATCCCGACGGGGTGTTCCTGAGCAATGGTCCCGGCGACCCCGAGCCGATCAATTATGCCAAGGAAAACATCCGCAAAATTCTCGGCAAAAAACCGGTCTTTGGCATCTGCCTCGGCCATCAGCTCCTGTCCCTGGCGCTGGGCGGCAAGACCTACAAACTCAAGTTCGGCCACCGCGGCGGCAACCAACCGGTGCAGCGCGGCGATGACCGCCGGGTTGAAATCACCGCCCAAAACCACGGCTTCGCGGTCGATGCCGGCTCGATCCAGAATGATGCAATCCAGACCCACACCAACCTCAACGACAACACCGTGGAAGGGCTCGAATGCAAAATGCTGCCGGCCTTCTCGGTGCAGTATCATCCCGAGGCCTCGCCTGGTCCCCACGACGCGGCTTACCTGTTCGAGAGGTTCGTCAAGATGATGGAAAGAGAAAAAACCAGTGATAAGTGATGGGTAATAGGCCATGAGAAAATGCCTCTGTCCTTGATCCTGCTTGCACTTGTTGCTTATTACTCGTTACCGAGGTTTTAGAATGCCCAAACGTACTGACATCAAGAAGATCCTCATCATCGGCGCCGGTCCCATCGTCATCGGCCAGGCGTGCGAATTCGACTACTCGGGGACCCAGGCCTGCAAAGCCCTGAAGGAAGAGGGCTACGAGGTGGTTCTGCTCAATTCCAACCCCGCCACCATCATGACCGACCCCAATTTTGCCGACCGTACCTACGTCGAGCCCGTCACCCCCGATGTGCTGGCGAAAATTATCGAAAAAGAGCGCCCCGACGCACTCTTGCCGACCCTGGGCGGCCAGACCGCGCTCAATACTGCGGTTGCGGTCGCGAAAAAGGGGGTACTCGACCAGTTCGGGGTCGAACTGATCGGCGCCAAGCTTCCCGCCATCGAGAAAGCCGAGGACCGCACTCTGTTTAAGCAGGCCATGGAGAAAATCGGGGTCGGGGTGCCGCGCTCGGGTTTCGCCCACAACTACCAGGAAGCGATGGAGATCATCGAACACGTCGGTTTTCCGGCCATCATCCGTCCTTCCTATACCCTCGGCGGTACCGGCGGCGGCATCGCCTACAACCGCGAAGAATATGAAGAAATGGTGGTAGCCGGGATCGACGCTTCGCCTACCGACGAGGTGCTGGTCGAGGAATCGGTCATCGGCTGGAAGGAGTACGAGCTCGAGGTCATGCGCGACATGGCCGACAACGTGGTGATCATCTGCTCCATCGAGAATTTCGATCCCATGGGCGTTCACACCGGCGATTCCATCACCGTCGCCCCGGCCCAGACTTTGACCGACAAGGAATATCAACTGCTGCGCGACGCCTCGATCAAGATCATCCGCGAGATCGGCGTCGATACCGGCGGCTCCAATATCCAGTTCGGTATCGACCCCGTCGACGGACGCATGGTGGTAATCGAGATGAACCCGCGGGTGTCGCGTTCCTCGGCGCTGGCCTCAAAGGCCACGGGTTTTCCCATTGCCAAGATCGCGGCCAAGCTGGCCGTGGGCTACACCCTGGATGAAATCCCCAACGACATCACCCGCGAGACCTTCGCCTCCTTCGAGCCGACCATCGACTACGTGGTGACGAAATTCCCGCGCTTTACCTTCGAAAAGTTCCCCCAGGCCGACGCCACCCTGACCACCCAGATGAAATCGGTGGGGGAGGTGATGGCGATCGGGCGCACTTTCAAAGAAAGCCTGCAGAAAGCGATGCGCTCCCTCGAAATCGGTTCGGCCGGTTTCGAAAGCCGCCTGTTCGACACCCCCGACGACTATCGCCGGGCCCTGTCGGAGAGCGAGCTCGACCTGCTGCGGCGCAAGCTGCGCATCCCCAACTGGGAGCGCATGTGGTATCTGGGTGATGCCATCCGCGCCGGTTTTTCTCTCGAAGAAATTTTTGAACTGACCTTTATCGATCCCTGGTTTCTCAACCACATCCGGCAGATCATCGAGATGGAATCGACCCTGTGGGAGAATCGTCCCCTGGTTGCCCACCCCGGCGAGGAGCTGCGCAGCCTGCTGCTTGAGGCCAAGCAATATGGCTTTTCCGACAAGCGCCTGGCGACTCTGTGGGGCATCACCGAGAAGGATGTGCGTCAGATCCGCCACCAGCTGAAAATTCATCCGGTCTACAAGCGGGTCGATACCTGCGCAGCCGAGTTCGAGGCTTACACCCCGTATCTCTATTCCACCTACGAAGAAGAGTGCGAAGCCGATCCCAGCGACCGGCGCAAGATCATGATCCTCGGCGGTGGTCCCAACCGCATCGGCCAGGGGATCGAGTTCGACTACTGCTGCGTCCACGGCGTTTTTGCCCTGGAGAAGGACGGGTTCGAAACGATCATGGTCAACTGCAACCCGGAAACCGTTTCCACCGACTACGACACCTCCGACCGCCTCTATTTCGAACCGCTGACCCTGGAAGACGTGCTGGAGATCGTGGCGGTGGAGGCGCCCGAGGGGGTCATCGTCCAGTTTGGCGGCCAGACGCCCCTGAAACTGGCAGTTGCGCTGGAGCAGGCGGGCGTGCCGATCATCGGCACCAGCCCCGACGCCATCGACCGTGCCGAAGACCGTGAACGGTTCCAGGCGCTGCTGCACAAGCTCGACCTCAAGCAGCCCGACAACGGCATCGCCCGCTCGTTCGAAGAGGCCGAGAAGGCCGCCAACCGCATCGGTTATCCGGTGGTGGTGCGCCCCTCCTACGTGCTCGGCGGCCGCGCCATGGAAATCGTCTACGACGTGGAGCAGTTGCGCAACTACATGAAACATGCGGTGGAAGCTTCGCCCGAGCACCCGATTCTGGTCGATAAATTCCTCGAAGAGGCGATCGAGGTCGATGTCGACGCCCTGTGCGACGGCAAAGAAGTGGTGATCGGCGGCATCATGGAGCATATCGAAGAGGCCGGCATCCATTCGGGTGACTCGGCCTGCGCCCTGCCGCCCTATTCGCTCAACGAAGAACTGATCGAGGAGATCAAGCGGCAGACGGTGGCGCTGGCCCTCGAACTCAATGTCGTCGGCCTGATGAATATCCAGTACGCGGTGAAAAACGGCGTGATTTACCTGCTCGAAGTCAACCCCCGCGCCAGCCGCACCGTCCCCTTCGTGTCCAAGGCCACCGGCCGGCCGCTGGCCCAGATCGCGGCCCGCCTGATGGCCGGCAAGACCCTGCATGAGCTCGGCGTCAGCGGCTACATCGTGCCCGGGTACATTTCGGTCAAGGAGGCGGTCTTTCCTTTCGTCAAATTCCCCGGGGTCGATACCCTGCTGGGGCCCGAGATGAAGTCGACGGGGGAAGTCATGGGGATCGACTACGACTTCGCCCACGCCTTCGCCAAGGCCCAACTCGGCGCCAACGTCAAGTTGCCGCTCAAGGGTGCGGTCTTCGTCAGCGTCAAGGACGCGGACAAGAAACACATCGTCGAGCCGGCCCGAAAAATCTCCGAGTCCGGGTTCAAGATCGTCGCAACTCGCGGTACGGCGGCGTTTCTGCGCGACAAGGGAATCGAATGCGAAGTGGTGAACAAAGTCAAGGAAGGTCGGCCCCACATCGTCGATGCCATCAAGAGCCATCAGATCGATATGGTCTTCAACACCACCTTCGGCGCTCAGTCGGTGGCCGATTCCTATTCCATCCGCCGCAGCGCCCTGGTCTACAATGTGGCGTATTTCACCACCATCTCCGGCATCAAGGCGGCCGTCGATGGAATCCTTGCGGTGCAAAGAGAAAGCCTTGACGTCAAACCGCTTCAAGAGTATTATTCCGCCTCATAAGCCTGCGGGCGATCTGGATGCGCAACACTTTGGGCGGGTCATTCCCGCCCTTTCATTTTCTTTTCGCGAGGTAGAACGGATTCATGAGCCAGTCTATTCCCATGACCCGTGAAGGTCATCAGCGCCTTCAGGAGGAATTGAAGAAACTGATCCGGGAGGAGCGCCCCAAGGTGGTGCAGGATATCGCCGAGGCACGCAGCCACGGAGATCTTTCGGAAAATGCCGAATACGATGCGGCCAAAGAGCGCCAGGCGTTCATCGAGGGGCGCATCCAGGAGATCAACGACAAACTGGCTCGCGCTCAGGTGATCAACCCCGCCGATCTCGACAGCGACAAGGTCGTTTTCGGCGCCCGGGTGACCCTGTTCGACGTCGATTCCGGCAATGAAGTGACCTACATGATCGTGGGCGAGGACGAAGCCGATATCAAGGTGGGCAAGCTTTCGGTGAATTCCCCCGTCGGCAAGGCCCTGATCGGACATCGTCTCGACGAGGAAGTCACGATCAAGATCCCCTCGGGGCTCAAAACCTACGAAATCATCGACATCAAATACGAATAGGGTGGGGGGGGCAGGTCCCTGCCAGATCAGTGCTGTTCCTCCAGGCCCGGTTTCCGGGCCTTTTCAGTTTTCTGCGCTCTATTTTCTTGGCGCAGAAAGGCATGTTGTGTAAAAATCGCAATATTTGCAGATGATTACACCTCAGGGAGAAACTCATGAGCGATAAAATCACCAAAGATATGACCTTTTACCAGGTTTTGCAGATGGACCCGGAGGTGGCCAAAGTGCTCGGCCGCTACAATATGGGCTGTGTCGGCTGCATGGGCGCCATGAACGAGCGGCTCGAGCAGGGGGCTCTGGCCCACGGCATCGACGTGGAAGACCTGCTCAAGGACCTGAACGCTATTTGGGAAAACTGAGCGCTGGGAGGGCAGATGGCGCCGGCATCGACACCGAGCTATTCCCGCAGCCGCCAGCTCCTCAGCACTTCTCTTGCCGGCGTCAAAGGGGTCGGCCCCCGGCTTCAGCAGATTCTCGCCAAGGCCGGGATCAAAACCGTCGAAGATGTTCTCTACACCCTGCCGCACCGCTACGAAGACCGTCGGCAGGTCCGCCGCATCGCCCAGCTTCGCGACGGACAGCAGGAAGTCTTTGTCGGTGAAGTTCTGGCCAGCGCCGAAACCCTTACCCCGAAAGCCCGCAAGCGCATCTACGAGGTGGTGGTCGGCGACGGCAGCGGCCAGATTTCCCTCAAATGGTTTCATTACCGCAAGGATTGGCTGAAAAAGCGCTTCCCCTCCGGAACCCGCGCGGTTTTCACCGGCGAGGTGAAGCGTTTCGGGATGACTCGCGAAGTGCATCATCCCGATGCGGAAATCCTCGGGCAGAAAACCCTCGAACAGGTCATGGCCGAAGACCCCTTGAGTTTCGGGCGCATCCTTCCCGTTTACCCCCTCACCGAGGGCCTCTCGCAGAAAGTGGCCCGCAAAATCTTCAAACAGGTGATCGACGCTTACGCCCCTGTAGCCGTCTCACCGCTTCCCTCCGAAATCCTCCATCGGCACCATCTTCTCCCCTTGCCTGACGCTCTGGCGCAATGCCACTGGCCGCAAGATCCGGGAACGGACTTCACCCCGGAGGCCGGCCCGGTCAGAGCCCGCCGTTCGCTGGTCTTCGACGAGTTTTTCTTTCTCGAGCTCGGACTTGCGCTCAAACGCCGGGGCGTGGTGCTCGAGCCCGGATTCGCCTTCGCGGTCAACCATACCTACACCAAGCCCCTGGCCAGAATGCTTCCTTACCGGCTCACCGAAGCCCAGCGGCGGGTGCTCGGCGAAATCAAGCACGACATGATGTCGCCCCATCCGATGAACCGGCTGGTGCAGGGCGATGTCGGCAGCGGCAAAACCATCGTGGCGCTGATGGCGGCCCTGGTCGCGATTGAAAACGGCACCCAGGTCGCGGTGGTCGCTCCGACGGAAATTCTCGCCGAGCAACATTATCTTCAGTTCCATCACTGGCTCGAGCGACTGGGATTGCGGGCGGCGCTTCTGTCGGGATCGCAGACGGCAAAAGAAAAAAACGAAATTCTGGAAAAAATCAAGACAGGGGAGGTCAGCCTGATTGTCGGCACCCATGCCGTGCTGCAGGCAGGGGTCGAATTCAAGCGGCTCGGTCTCGGCATTATCGACGAGCAGCATCGCTTTGGCGTCGTACAGCGGGGCGTGCTGCGCCGCAAGGGCGATCACCCGGATATCCTGGTGATGACGGCGACCCCCATACCGCGGACCCTGTCATTGACCCTGTACGGCGATCTCGCCCTGTCCGTGATCGATCAACTGCCTCCGGGACGCTCTCCCATTCGGACCCTGGTCATCAACGAGGGGCGCCGTTGCGAGGCCTATCGCTTCATTAAAAAGGAATTGGAGCAGGGGAGGCAGGCGTATATCGTCTACCCCCTGGTCGAAGAGTCGGAGAAAAGCGACCTGCTCGCCGCAACCGCCGGCGCCGAGGCTCTCAGCACCGAGGTTTTTGCCGATCGCAAGGTCGGACTTCTTCATGGACGCCTGAAGCCTCAGGAAAAAGAGGCGGTTATGGCGGCCTTCAAAAACCGGGAGATCGACATCCTGGTGTCGACAACCGTCATCGAGGTGGGAATCGATGTTCCCAACGCCACGGTGATGATGGTGGAGCACGCCGAACGTTTCGGCCTGGCCCAACTTCATCAGTTGCGTGGCCGAGTAGGCCGCGGACAGGCCCAGGGTCACTGCCTCTTGCTCCAATCCAACCGCTGCAGCGAGGATGGCCGCCGGCGGCTGCAGGTGATGGCCGAGACCACCGACGGTTTCCGCATTGCCGAGGCCGATCTCGAAATACGGGGACCGGGAGAATTCCTCGGAACCCGGCAGGCGGGTCTCCCGGATTTTCGGGTAGCGAATCTGCTGCGGGATGGCAAGGTCCTGGAGCTTGCCCGGCAGGAAGCCTTCCAACTGGCGAATGATCCCGAGTTCTTTACCTCCCCAAAATACGCCGACACCCGCCAGGCGCTCATCGAGCGTTGGGGCAACCGCCTGGAACTGGCCAATGTCGGTTAGAATTCAGGCATATGTTCATCATGCCTGACGAGCTTGAAGACTGAATAAAAGTTTACATAATATATCTTATGCGACGTTGCATATTTGAACGTGTCCTGAGACTTTCTTCAAAATCCCCTCTCATTATTGCTTCGTCATCCTGGTCACGATCTGCCGCGCCGCCCACAGCCCGCTTTCAACGGCCCCTTCTACGTTGGGGGTGCCCAGATAATCTCCGGCCAGAAAAACCTTTCTGTCACTGTCAACGTCGCTTTCACGGTAGGCCTTGATGGTGCGGCAGCGTCCGGGTGGTGTGCAAACCGCCGCCTCGCGCCAGCGGTAGCATCGGATCGTATCGATGCGATCGCGAAGTCCGGGAAAGTGTCTTTCGAGTTCCGGGAGAACCTCTTGGAGGATATCGTCCTGCGGGGCTTCGAACAAACGCTTGACCGCGGTATGACTGAGCATCGCACTGAGCAACTCCCCTTGCGCAACATGGATCGAGCACTTACGCGTGCCCACGACGACGGAACCGATAACTCCACGTTCGCGTCGCGGAAACATGATGGCGTGCACATCCGGGGGCATGCTGCTCTTGGGCAGTCCGTCGGGGATCAGCAGTGCCAGAACCACCGCCGGTTTATACGGTGTCGCGAGCAGTGACCGCTCGATGTCGTCGCACGGATTCCATAGCGCTCGGGCGGCGGGCGCTGGAACCGCGAGGATGAGGAAATTAGCCATGAACTGGCGCTTTTCCGTTTCGACTCTTACCTCCTCGGTTGTGGCTTCGATGGCTGTGACTGGGGAGCGAAGGCGGATATCGAGGCCTTTCGCCAAGGCCTCCGGTAGAACTTCCATCCCTCCGAAAAGAGCCATCGGCTGCTTGTTCCGTGCCCCGAAATTCCAGAGGAGCATCGGCAGTGCGCGGGAGAGCTCTTCCGGCTCCTGAAAATAGAATCCCTGCAACATCGGCTCGAAAACATATTCAAGAATTTCATCGTTGAATTGTTCCCTGAGCCAAGCAGCGGCCGGAGTGTCGTCGAGATCGTGCCAGCAAGAAAAATTCTCCAGGGGCAGATTCTGGGTCTCCTTGATCATCTGGCGTGAACCCGCAGCGAGTTTCACGGCGTCTTTCATCCCGAGCAGCCCACTGCTGTTCACGCTCCACGGGCGGCTTGCGCTCACCGCCCTCCCCTCGCCCGCTTTGATGATGGCCGTCCACTGGCTTGCCGGGCGAAAATCGTCGTGCAGGCCGAGAGCGTCGACCAGGCGGCAGACGTTTGCATAGCCGTCGGAGAGAAACTGCGCGCCCCGATCGAGGAAGGAATCGTCGACGAAGTCGGTACTCATGCGGCCGCCGATGCGCTCGGTGGCTTCCAGCACCGTGACCTCGAATCCTTCCTGCTTCAACCGATGGGCGGCGCTCAAACCGGCCATTCCGGCGCCGACGATCAATACGGATTTCTCTCTCAAGGGGAATCCTTCCGGTAGCAAGTCACTTCGCATAGAGAGTTTATCAAAAGAAGGGATTGGCACGAGCGGAAGGAAGATCATTCATTTTTCTAAACAGATGCACAGCTGAAGCCAGGGTACATGCCCTTTGTCCAGATAGCGCAATTAATGCCAACTTTTGATATAGACCGTACGGATATGGTAATGGAGTACTATCGTCGGAGCCTCTTCGACTTCCTTTCCGCACCCCGCCATTGGAACAAAACTGCCGCTGAAATTCAAAAAAAATCAGACTCCGGAATATCTTTCCAGAGCCTGCTGAAATGTGGCATCTTTGAGTTTGGCAATCCAATCAATGCCTGATTTCAATTCGCCTCGGTTTGGCCGCCTCTGCTTTTTGTATGGTGAGGGTCAGCACCCCGTTTTTGAATTCCGCCGAGGTTTTATCCGCATCGATGTGTTCGGAAATCTGAAACTGCCGATAGTAGTTGGCCGATCCGAATTCCCGGAAGATCGATTCTCCCCTGCTGCTCGGCTTAACCTCGCCGTTGATCGTCAGCAGACCTTTTTCCAGGTTGATATTCAGGCCATCCTTGTCGACCCCCGGCAGGTCGGCGACCAGAATCAGGTTTTCGTCGGTTTCGAAGATATCGACGGCGGGAGTCAGGAAGCGCGCTGAGGAGCGCATCTGCTCACGCCCTGTCGGCGATGTTCTCTGCCTATTGACCATTTCCTGTTCTGCCATGGCTTTCTCCTTCTTTATGCTGTTTTGTCCGAGCGTTGTTGACGGTCAACTGGCCCGAACCGAAATCCTTTTAGCCTTGACGCTTTCGGCTTTGGGCAGCGTAATCATCAAGATCCCGTTGCGATACTCGGCATCGACCTTTTCCTGGTTAACCGCCGTCGGCAGTTCAATGGTGCGAAGGAATTTCCCTGTTCCCCGCTCCCGACGGTGCCAGGTGCGCTTGCCGGCTTCACTTTCGTTGCGTTCTCCGGAGAGGGTCAACGTTCCCTGCATCACGTTAAGCTCCAGATCCTTCGGTTCGATGCCGGGAACCAGAGCCTCGACATAGAAATTGTTCGCGTCCTCGCTCAGGTTGATGCGCGGGAAATCGCCGGTGCCGATTCCCGGAAGGAATGCGGAAGTCAAGAGTCGGCCTGCCCCGAAATGATTGAACGCCGCATCGACCTCTCTACGAAGGTTTTCCATTTCCCTGAACAAATCCCCGCTTGCCATGACTTGACTCCTTTCTGACTGATGGATTGCCTACTTCCTGATCTATTGAGATGCTCTCACAATTTTCTCGAACAAACTCTGTGCCAATTTCAACCAGCGAATCGTCAGTAAAAAAAGTTTTAATAACAAATGGTTACACCATATATCTGGTCATCGGCTGCATGCTGGCGCCGGCTGCGGTGTCGCTAACGACGTCGCACGCGACACGGGCTGCAACGCTGCAACGACCTGTTCAATTACATAATTGCCTGAATTTTCGGCGCTTATCCCTGGCACGCCTTTTGATTTTTTCAAATATTGACATCGGAATAGATCCGAAGATCGGCAGGCGAAAGTAAGGTTCGCCCTGCTCCCGGCATAACCTATAACCAAGAGGAGGTACTCACCATGGGAAAGATCATCGGCATTGACTTAGGGACCACCAACTCCTGCGTCGCCGTCATGGAAGGGGACAAGCCCAAGATTATCGAGAACAGCGAGGGGGGACGCACCACGCCTTCGATCGTCGCTTACACCAAAGACGGAGAGGTTTTGGTCGGCCAGTCGGCCAAGCGCCAGGCGGTCACCAACCCTCAGAATACTCTGTTCGCCATCAAGCGGCTGATCGGGCGCCGCTACGACGATCCGATGGTGGAAAAGGACAAGGGGATGGTCCCCTACAAGATCATCAAGGCGAAAAACGGTGATGCCTGGGTCGAGGCGGGCGGCAAGAAACTCTCTCCCCAGGAAGTTGCAGCCAAGGTGCTGCAGAAAATGAAGAAAACCGCCGAGGACTATCTTGGCGAACGGGTTACCGAAGCGGTCATCACGGTGCCGGCCTATTTTAACGATTCGCAGCGCCAGGCGACCAAGGATGCCGGCCGAATCGCCGGGCTCGCGGTCAGGCGGATCATCAACGAGCCGACCGCCGCCGCGCTAGCCTACGGTCTGGACAAGAAACGCGGCGACCAGAAAGTGGCCGTCTACGACCTGGGCGGGGGTACCTTCGATATCTCGATCATCGAGATCGCCGATGTCGAAGGCGACCAGCAGTTCGAAGTGCTCGCCACCAACGGCGATACCTTCCTAGGCGGCGAGGATTTCGACAAGCGGCTGATCGAGTTTATCGCCGATGAATTCAAGAAGGAACAGGGGATCGATCTGCGCAAGGACCAGATGGCCCTGCAGCGCCTCAAAGAAGCGGCGGAAAAGGCCAAGATCGAGCTGTCTTCGAGCGAGCAGACCGACATCAATCTGCCCTTTATCACCGCCGACGCCAGCGGCCCCAAGCATCTGACGATGAAAATCAGCCGGGCCCGCTTGGAATCGCTGGTCGAGGACCTGATCGAGCGGACCGTGGAGCCGTGCAGGCTGGCCCTGCAGGATGCCGGTCTCAGCGCCAAGGACATCGACAGCGTCATCCTGGTCGGTGGCCAGACCCGCATGCCGCTGGTTCAGCAGAAGGTCAAGGCGATTTTCGGCAAGGAGCCACGCAAGGACGTCAATCCGGACGAGGCGGTGGCCATCGGGGCCGCTGTGCAGGGAGGGGTGCTGGGCGGCCATGTCAAGGACGTGCTGCTGCTCGACGTCACGCCGCTCTCGCTCGGAATCGAAACTCTCGGCGGGGTGATGACCAAGCTGATCGAGAAGAACACCACCATCCCGGCGCGGGCCAGCCAGATCTTCTCCACCGCCGAAGACAATCAGTCCGCAGTCACCGTGCATGTGCTGCAGGGCGAGCGTGAGCGGGCGGCGGACAACAAGTCCCTCGGCCATTTCAACCTCGAAGGGATCGCGCCGGCGCCCCGCGGTCTGCCGCAGATCGAGGTCACCTTCGATATCGACGCCAACGGCATCCTCAACGTCTCGGCCAAGGACCAGGCAACCGGCAAGGAGCAGTCGGTGGTGATCAAGGCCGGCAGCGGCCTCACTGAGGAGGAGATCGAACGGATGGTCCGCGAGGCCGAGGCCCACGCCGAGGAAGACCGGCGCTTCCGCGAACTGGTCACCGCCCGCAACCAGGGCGAGGCGCTGGTGCATGCGACCCGCAAGTCCCTGGAGGAGTTGGGCGCGAAGCTCGAAGCCGGTGAAAAAGAGCGGATCGAGTCGGCCATCAAGGATCTGGAAGAGGCGCTTAAGGGCGAGAACAAGGAGGACATTGAGTCCAGAAGCCGGGCGCTCAGCGAAGCGTCGGCCGTGATGGCCCAGAAGCTCTACCAACAGAAGGCGCAGACCGAGGCGGGGGGCGACAACGCCGGCCGGGCCGAAGAGGATGTGGTCGATGCCGATTTCGAGGAGGTAGAGAAGTGAACCCTGGGGCTGCAGGCTCTTGGAAAAAAAGGACTGGAAAAATAAAAGCAGAAAGGAGAATGACTCATGGCAACCTGGCAGCAACTTCGTGAAGGGGTAAGCCGCGCTTGGGACTCGCTGCTGGACGGCTGGCATCAGCTCTATCAGCGGGCCTCGGGGGCCATCACCCGCTTTGTTCCGGGTGCCGGAAAAGAGCATGCCCCGGAAGTTGACACACAGGAACTGACCCTCCGCAGCTCGGGTTGGGGCGTGCTGGCGGCCGAGGTGTTCGATGACGCCAAAAACGTGGTCGTACGCCTCGAGGCGCCCGGGCTCGAGCCCGACGAAATCGACCTGCAGGTGATCGACGACATGCTGGTGGTGCGGGGCGAAAAGCGCCTGCAGCGCGAGCATCAGGACAGTCGCTACCACATTCTCGAGTGCGCCTACGGCGCCTTCGAGAGGGCCATCCCCCTGCCCGATGAGGTCGATTCGAGTCGGGCCATGGCGAACTACAAACGCGGGGTATTGCGGGTGGAATTACCCAAGCTGAAGACCGGCAAGGCGACCACCATCAAGGTGAAAGTCGATTGACCGGCGAAGGCCGGCTCATGATTCCGGCGAACCGGGGCCTGATAGCGCCGCTCCGGTTCGTCGGAGAGCTCCATCCATCGATGAAGGAAACAAGGCTGTCCGGGCTCCACGTTCTATACGCCGGGACGGCCAGAACATGGAAACCAAACAAGGACACGAGGTGATGCCATGCGCATGGACAAACTGACCAGCAAATTCCAGATGGCCCTCGCCGAGGCCCAGAGCCTGGCGGTGGGGCGCGACCATCAATACATCGAGCCGCTGCACCTGATGAGCGCCCTGCTCGATCAGGAAGGCGGCACCGCCCGGCCGCTGCTGATGCGCACCGGTGTCAACCTGAATCAGCTGCGCTCGCGGCTGGGCGAGGCCCTGGAACGGCTGCCCCAGGTGCAGGGGGCCGCCGGCGAGGTCTATGCTTCCAGCGACCTCTCGCGCCTGCTCAATGTAACCGACAAGCTGGCCCAGCAGCGCAAGGACCAGTACATCTCCAGCGAACTCTTCCTGCTGGCCGCCGTCGAGGATAAGGGCGTCCTGGGCGAGATCCTGCGCGCGGCGGGGGCCACCAAAGCGGCGCTGGAGCAGGCGATCGAGGAGATGCGCGGCGGCCAGTCGGTGGATGACCCGGGAGCCGAGGATCAGCGTCAGGCGCTGGAGAAATACACCATCGACCTGACCGCCCGGGCCGAACAGGGCAAGCTCGATCCGGTGATCGGCCGCGACGACGAGATCCGCCGCACCATCCAGGTGCTGCAGCGGCGCACCAAGAACAACCCGGTGCTGATCGGCGAAGCGGGGGTCGGCAAAACCGCCATCGTCGAGGGGCTGGCGCAGCGCATCGTTAACCGCGAGGTCCCCGAAGGGCTCAAGGACAAACGGCTGCTGACCCTCGACATGGGGGCGCTGATCGCCGGCGCCAAGTACCGCGGCGAATTCGAGGAGCGGCTCAAGGCGGTGCTCAAGGAGCTCTCCCAGCAAGAAGGGCAGATCATCCTGTTTATCGACGAGCTGCACACCATGGTCGGCGCCGGCAAGGCCGAAGGGGCCATGGATGCCGGCAATATGCTCAAGCCGGCCCTGGCCCGCGGTGAGCTGCACTGCGTCGGCGCCACCACCCTCGACGAGTACCGCAAGCACTTCGAAAAGGATGCCGCGCTGGAGCGTCGCTTCCAGAAGGTGCTGGTCGACGAGCCGAGCGTCGAAGACACCATCGCCATCCTGCGCGGGCTCAAAGAACGTTACGAGGTGCATCATGGGGTCGAGATCACCGACCCGGCGCTGGTAGCCGCCGCCACCCTCTCGCACCGCTACATCACCGACCGGCAGCTGCCGGACAAGGCCATCGACCTGATCGACGAGGCCGCTTCCCGGCTGCGCATGGAGATCGATTCCCTCCCCGAGGAGATGGACCGGCTCGACCGGCGCCTGGTGCAGCTGAAGATCGAACGCGAGGCGGTGAAAAAGGAGACCGACGCCGCCTCGAAAGAGCGGCTTAAAAAGCTCGAAGAGGAAATCGAGCGCCTTGAGAGGGAATACGCCGAGCTCGAAGAGGTCTGGAAGGCGGAAAAAGCCGCCCTGCAAGGCACCACCCAGATCAAGGAGGAACTGGAGCGGGCGCGGCTGGAGATGGACGCGGCGCGGCGCGCCGGCAACCTGGAGCGGCTGGCCGAGCTGCAGTACGGCCGCCTCCCCGAGCTGGAAAAGGCGCTGCAGCAGGCCCAGGAGGCCGAGCGCCAGGAGTTCAAGCTGCTTAGCAACAAGGTCTCCGCTGAGGAGATCGCCCAGATCGTCTCCAAATGGACCGGCATTCCGGTGGCCAAAATGCTCGAGGGCGAGCGCGAGAAGCTGCTCAAGATGGAGCAGGCCCTGCACCGGCGGGTGGTCGGTCAGGACGAGGCGGTCAAGGCGGTTTCCGACGCCATCCGCCGCTCGCGTGCCGGCCTATCCGACCCCAACCGCCCCAACGGCTCGTTCCTCTTCCTCGGGCCGACCGGGGTCGGCAAGACCGAGCTGTGCAAGGCGCTGGCGGAATTCCTCTTCGACACCGAAGAGGCGATGGTGCGCATCGACATGTCCGAGTTCATGGAGAAGCACTCGGTGGCGCGGATGATCGGCGCCCCTCCTGGCTATGTCGGCTACGACGAAGGGGGCTATCTGACCGAAGCGGTGCGCCGCCGGCCCTACTCGGTGATCCTGCTCGACGAGGTCGAAAAGGCCCATCCCGACGTCTTCAACATCCTGCTGCAGGTGCTCGACGACGGCCGGCTGACCGACGGTCAGGGGCGCACCGTCGATTTCCGCAACACGGTGGTGGTGATGACCTCCAATCTCGGTTCCCAGCTGATCCAGGAGCTGGCCGGGGAGGAGAACTACGAGCGCATGAAGGCGGCGGTGATGGAGGTGGTCGGGAAAAACTTCCGCCCCGAGTTCGTCAACCGCCTCGATGAAATCGTGGTCTTCCACCCCTTGGGCAAGGCCCAGATCCGCGCCATTACCGACATTCAGATCGGCTATCTGCGGCAGCGGCTGGCCGGCCGTGAACTGGGGCTGGAGATCAGCGAAGCGGCCCTCGATCGACTGGGCGAGGCCGGTTTCGACCCGGTCTACGGCGCGCGTCCGCTAAAGCGGGCGATCCAGCAGCAGCTCGAAAACCCCCTGGCCCAGGAGATCCTCGCCGGCAAGTTCCTGCCGGGCGACACCATCCGGGTCGAGGTGCAGGAGAGGCAGCTGGTCTTTGCCTGCCAGGCCCGGGCCGAGGTGGTGAACTGATGGCGAAAGCATACGGAGCGACCATTTATGGAATACAAGGATTACTACAAAATTCTCGGGGTCGAGAAGAACGCCTCTCAGGATGAGATCAAGCGGGCCTACCGCAAGCTGACCCGCAAGTACCATCCCGACGTGAGCAAGGAGCAGGACGCCGAGCAGAAGTTCAAGGAGGTCGGCGAGGCCTACGAAGTGCTCAAGGATCCCGAGAAGCGGGCGGCCTACGACCGGCTCGGCGCCGGATGGCAGGCGGGACAGGATTTCCGGCCGCCGCCCGACTGGCAGGAAGGGTTCTCCTTCGGCGGCGGCGGGTTCACCGAAGGGGACGCCCGGGGCTTCAGCGATTTCTTCGAAACGTTGTTCGGCGGCCGCTTCGGCTCGGCGCGCAGCTCCCGCCAGGGGCGCACCAGCTTCCACCGGCGTGGTGAAGATCTGCACGCGAAGATCACCATCGACCTGGAGGACTCCTTCCACGGGGCCACCCGCACCCTGACTCTCGCGGTCCCCGAGACCGCCGGCGACGGTCGGGTGCGCAGCCGGAAAAAGGAGCTTCAGGTACGCATTCCCAAGGGAGTGACCGAAGGTCAGCAGATCCGCCTGCAGGGACAGGGCGGGCCGCCGCTGGGGCAGGGAGCCGTCGGTGACTTGTATCTCGAAATTACCTTCAGGCCTCATCCTTACTACCGCGTCGACGGCAAGGATCTCTACCTCAATCTGCCCGTGGCCCCCTGGGAAGCGGCGCTGGGGGCCAAGGTCAAGGCGCCGACGCCCGGCGGGGTAGTCGATCTGCAGATCCCTGCCGGATCGTCCAGCGGTAAAAAGCTGCGCCTCAAGGGACGGGGACTGCCCGGCAACCCGCCGGGGGATCTGTATGTGGTGCTGCAGATCGTCCTGCCGCCGGCCGCAAGCAAAAAAGCCAAGGAACTCTACCGCCAGATGGAGCGCGAACTCGCTTTCAACCCGCGGGCCGCGCTGGGAGTCTAATAGGGTGTTGAAAAACTCGGGTTTTTCAGGCTGATCAAAAATGTCCAGATGCAAGGCGCCTGAAATCCTGAGGAATAAGGCGTACCTGGAAGGTACGTCGTTGACGAAAGATGAAGGCAACGCCGCAGATGGGCGTTTTTCATCAGCCTGTTAAGGAGCGATCATGGGCAAGGAACTCATACCGATTCTGACCGGCCGCCGCCTGGATGAGGAGGCCACCCTGAGTCTGGCCGAACTGAGCCGCGCCTGCGCCGTGCACGCCGAACGGATCATGGATCTGGTCGAAGAAGGGATTCTCGAGCCGAGCGGCCGCGACCCGCTGCGCTGGCGCTTCTCCGGGGCCAGTCTGCGCCGCGCCCGCATCGCGCTGCATCTGCAGCGCGATCTCGACATCAATCTGCCGGGGGTGGCGCTGGCGCTCGATCTGCTGGAAGAGATCGACCGCCTGGAGAGGTTGCTGAACCGGCTTCGCCCCTGAAAAGGTCTATTGAATAGAAGTTCCCCGGGAGCAAACGATGAACACTACCCGCTGGGTTCGACATGCTTTGGTCAACCGCCTGCAGACCCTGACCCTGCTGCTGTTTCTGGGCGGCTACCTGGCGCTGCTCGGCTACCTGCTCTGGGGGCGCGCCGGGGTGGTCTGGCTGCTGCTGGCCGGGGCGCTGTTCGCCCTGTTCGGCCCGGTGGCCTCGCCGCCACTGATCATGCGCCTCTACCGGGCCCGGCCCCTGTCCCGCGCCGAGGCTTCGGGGCTTTATCGACTGCTCGACGAACTATCCCGTCGGGCAGGGCTGCCGATTCAGCCGACCATCTACTACCTGCCGAGCCGCATGGTCAACGCCTTTGCCGTGGGCAGCCCCCGGCAGGCCGCTATCGCGGTCACCGAGGGGCTGCTGAAAGCCCTGGACCGGCGCGAGCTGATCGGGGTACTGGCTCACGAAGTCAGCCATATCCGCAACAATGACATCCGGGTGACGAGCCTGGCGGACATGGTCAGCCGGCTGACCAGCGCCCTTTCGACCGTGGGCCAGGTGTTGCTGCTGCTCAACCTGCCGCTGATCCTGCTCGCCAACTTGCAGATCAGCTGGTTGGCGGTGCTGATTCTCTTGTTCGCTCCGCAGCTTAGCGCCCTGGCCCAGTTGGGGCTCTCCCGGGTGCGCGAATACGATGCCGATCTGAGTGCCGCGCAGCTTACCTCAGATCCCGAAGGGTTGGCCCGGGCCCTGGTCAAGCTGGAACGGCACCAGAGATCGTTCTGGCGGCGGGTCCTGGCGCCGGGTTACCGCATCCCCGAGCCTTCGCTGCTCAGGACCCATCCGCCGACCGAAGAGCGGGTCCGACGTTTGATGGAGCTGAAGCAGACCGCCGGCAAGGCGATGCCCGGCATCGATTATGCCCGAGGCCCCGCCCTGCGAACCGTCGACCGGCACCGGCAGGGGCGCCCCCCCCGGTGGCACCACCTGAACGGTTTGTGGTATTGAGAGCCATAAATAACGACGGAAAGATATCGCCGAGCCATGACAAAGGCATCGATCGGTTTCTGACGGCGACACTTGCCGCGTTGAAAATGCCCTGCCCCCCAGGGCGAAGCGAAGGCGGCCAGCCCCTGACAATCTCCGAAAGGGAGAAGCGGATGATCTTATCCCCCACCCATGCGAGGTATCGATGAAGAGCAAAAAACCGACGGTTTCCCTGGTGCTTGGCAGCGGCGGGGCGAGAGGTCTGGCCCATATCGGAGTGATCCAGGTTCTGGAGGAAAAGGGGTTCGAGATCCGTTCGATCTCCGGTTCCTCCATGGGGGCCCTGGTCGGAGGGATCTATGCGGCCGGAAAACTCAATGTCTACACCCAGTGGGTATGCGCCCTGGAGCGGCTCGACGTTTTTCGTCTGCTGGATGTTTCGTTCAGCGGGTCGGCGATTTTCAAGGGAGAGCGGATCATCAACACCCTCAAGGAACTGATCGGCGAGCGTCTGATCGAGGATCTGCCCATTTCCTACACCGCCGTGGCGACCGACCTGGAGGAGGGGAAGGAAGTCTGGATCTCGCATGGGCCCCTGTTTGACGCGATCCGGGCCTCCATCGCCTTTCCGACGATCTTTTCCGCCTTCAACATGGGTGGCAGAAATCTGGTGGACGGAGGCCTTCTGAACCCGATTCCCATCGCTCCGACCCTGCGGGACAGGACCGATTTGACCATCGCCGTCAATCTGAGCGGCAAGGCCCGGAATCTCGCCGAGGTTTCCGCCCCGCGACCAGAAGCCGCCCCAAGTCGCCCCAGATATCACCAGATGGTGGTGGAGTTCATCGAGAGTCTGCAACGCAAAGACAAGGAAAGAGTGCCCGATGAGGCCGGTTTTTTCGATGTCATTTCCAAGAGCATCGACACCATGCAAAGCAGCATCGCGCGGCTCAAGCTGGCGGCTTACTCTCCGGATCTGATCATCGACATTCCCAAGAACGCCTGTTCGATCTATGAATTCGAACGGGCCAGAGAGCTGGTGGAGATTGGCCGCCGCCAGGCCGAGGCAGCCTTGGAGTCCCAACTCCCAGGATAAAGACGTCACGAACAGCTTGAAATAAAAAAGTCCTGGACAATAAACGCGAAAAGAGGATCGACATTCCATGCAGCAGAAAAAGCGTCGCTCATCCAAACCCGGGGGGAAACTTTCCGAACAACTGAAGGTGATGGCCTTCTACGAGAGGTTCGAGCATCTGGTTGCCCTGGCATTGACCTTCATAATTTCGGTGATCGTCGTTGTCGCCCTGTTCAGGCTGTGCTGGGATGTCATCGAGTTGCTGCTACTGAAAAGCTTTGACCCTCTCGATCACAACGTGTTCCAGACGATTTTCGGCGGTATCATGACCCTGCTGATCGCCATGGAGTTCAAGCATTCCATTCTTGCGGCCAGCAGAAGGCATCACAATATCATCCAGGTCCAAACCGTCCTGCTCATTTCGCTTCTGGCCCTGAGCCGAAAATTCATCATCCTTGACCTGGCCACGGTCTCCGCGGGGAAAATCGCCAGCCTGGCAGCGGCGCTGCTGGCCCTGGGCTGCGTTTACTGGCTGATCCGGCTTTGCTGGCAGTTGACTCGCAGGGAGGCATCAACCGAAGACACCCCAGAAATTAAGGGGGATTGACGGCTCAGGACTTCTCCTGGTTGCTGGCTTGGGGGGACTGGGGCGCCAGGCTGCGCAGCCGTTCAACTTCGGTGAAGATTTTGCCGTCACGAAAAACCGTGACGTTGCCGGTGGATGAACTGACCGTGATGGCGAGGGCTTTGGTGGTGGCGGTGATGCCGGCCGCCGAGGCATGGCGGGTCCCCAGGCCCCACGGCAGGTTGCTCCCGGGAACACTCGGTTTCAAATAGACCCCCGCCGCTTCAATGAGGCCGTCTCCTCGAATAATAAAAGCGCCGTCGATGGTGCTGAACTCCTTGATCGTTTCCGTCAAGCCGTGATCCAGGATGTTGCGCTCTTCCTCGGGATGTCCTTTGAAGGGGTTGAGAACCAGGGGGACACTGTGGCTCAGCACCTCCTCCGGGTCGCCGATGACGAACGTCGTGCCGACGGGGCGCCCCTCCCGCCCCTCGGAACCGAGGGAGACGGCGATATCCAGAACCCGCTCGAAAACCTCCGGATTGATGGAGGGGCCGAAATCCTCCAGCTTGCCGCTACTGAACATCTCGTACTCCTCGCCGACCTCCAGGAAAATGATGGTGTCGAGGTTGCGCTTTTCGGCGACTCCTGTCAGACACAGCAGCCGATCGCCCCGCTGCAGCAGATTTTTCGAGAGTCCCAGAAGGACGGCGATTTTGATCTGCCCGATGCGCGAGAGGTTCAATCCGGGAACCAGAATGACTTCAAACCCCTTCTCTTTGATGAGCTCGTAGGTATCCCGGTTGCGGGTAATCAACAACACCGGCTGCTTGAGCTCGCTTTTGAGATAGGTCTCGATTTCATCGATTCCGGAAAAGATGTCCGCATAGACCAGAACCGCCCGGGCATGGAGCCTCAGGGCCATGTCCATCGACTGCTTGAGAATTTCCTGGGTAATTTCAGTGGCGTTGTTCATGCTGGAATCTCTCTTCGTTTCTGCCACTCTCAGAGTGCCTTGACTATTTTTTCCACGCTCCTTGAGTTCGTCAGGCAGAAGAAATGCGGCCGCTGAAAGCAGAAACAGCGTTTCAACGGCCCGGAAAGATCCGAAAAGAGGGGGCTAGCACCCTCAGTGGATGTTGATCCTCTTGCGAGCCCGTTGCGCTTCGGGCGATTTGGGAAGCCGGACTTTCAGCACGCCCTTCTTGTAGGTCGCCTCGATCTGATCCTCCACAACTTCCGTCGGCAGGGAAACGGCCCGGTGGAAGGTGCCGTAGGAGCTCTCCTTACGGTAGTAATGCTCCCCTTTTTCTTCCTCTTCGGCCTTTTTCTCCCCGCGGATAATCAGAGTGTTGCCACTCAGGGAGAGGTCGAGGTCTTTCGCCTCCAGGCCGGGAATCTCCGCGGTGACGTGGATTTCCTTGTCCGTTTCCGAAACGTCCACGGCCGGCAGGAAGCCGCCCCACGGCTCCTCCCGCTCGGCAAGCTCGCCCCAGCCATAGCCGCGGGTAAACCGGTCCAGAACCTGGTTCATCTCGCGCTGCAGGGCCTGGAAGGGGTTCTCCTCACCCCTTCTTGCCGTCAGCTCTTTTCTTCTCCAGGGAATCAGTTCTCGAAGGGCCATAAACTCACCTCCTTTTTTTGTTCTCTTATCTGTTTTTAAGATCGCAACCACCGATCTTCCTTAATGACGGATCTCGATGCGCCTGGGCTTGGCCGCCGCCGACTTGGGCATGGTCAGGGTCAGCACCCCGTTTTTGAACTCCGCCGAAGTCTTTTCCGTATCGACCACATCCGGAAGCTGGAACTGCCGGTAGTAGCTGGCCAGGGAGAATTCCCGGAAAAGCCCTTCGCCTCTGCCGGTCCGCTCAACCGACCCCTTGAGGGTCAGAAGGCCCCGTTCCAGGTTGATCTCGAGATGCTCCTTGTCCACTCCGGGCATATCGGCCACCAGAGTGAGGTTTTCTTCGGTTTCGAAGATATCCACCGCCGGGCGCAGGAAGCTTTCCGCGGCCCGCATTTCCTCCCGGCCGGCAGGAGTGGTTTCCTTGCGAACGCTGATGTCTCTTTCTGCCATGGCTCATACCTCCCTTCGCGGTGAGACTCAGTTGGCTTTGACAGTGATCTTCTTGGGTTTGGCTTCTTCCGTCTTGGGCAAAGTGACGGTCAGGATGCCGTTTCGGTACTCGGCATCGACCTTCTCGGCGTTCACGGCCGCCGGCAGTTCGATGGTCCGCAAAAATCTGCCGCCTCCCCGCTCCCGGCGGTGCCAGGTCCGATTGCCATTGCCGCTTTCCTTGCGCTCTCCGGAGAGGGTCAAGGCGCCCTGCATGATGTTGAGATCCAGATCCTGGGGGTCGAGACCGGGAACCAAAGCTTCGAGGTAGAGGTTGTTCTCGTCTTCGCTTAGGTTGAGGCGGGGAAAATCCCCCGTTCCGAGCCCCGGAAGAAATACCGGGCTCAGTAATCGGCCCATGCCGAAGCCCCGGAAGGCCTCATCGACCTCTCTGCGTAATTCATCCATCTCGCGAAACAGATCCCAGCTTGCCATGGTTTTCCTCCTTTCCGGACACGATGGACTGTTTGTCGCCAGCCTGTTTCCAGGCCTGGCAAAATTTAACTATAACAAATGTCGTGCCGACTTCTTGAATACTGCAGCAGATAGGAAATATTAAGAAAATATGGCTACTTGGCTAAACGGGCTGGTCGACTTCCGGCGGTGGCGCCCCCCCCCGATTGTCGCCTCGGCCGTCGCAGCGGCGTCGCATCCTCCGTCGCATGCGACATCGCAAGGGGGTGCGGGGTGGGAAAACCCCCGCTGTTGCCTGGATTTTGATTGGCACGGTTTTTGATTTTTCGTTTATTGGAAGTCGAAAATGGAACGGGAAAACCGACAGAGTGCCGGCAGCAGATTCATGTTGGCTAAATATCGAGGGTCTTACTCCGGCAGGCTGTCGCAAAGAGGCAAACGGAGCCAGACAGGATGCCAGTCCGGGATTATTACCAGATTCTCGGGGTGGCTCGGGAGGCCAGCCAGGATGAGCTCAGGCGGGCCTACCGCAGGCTGAGCCGAAGATATCACCCCGATATATGCACGGAGCCGGAGGCCGAACAGCGGTTCAGGGAGGTCACGGAGGCCTACGAGGTGCTCAAGAATCCCGAGAAGCGGGCGGCCTACGACCGGCGGGGCGCCGGCTGGAGAGGGGAAAGTAATTTCTGGTCCTCTCCCGGCCGGCCGGAGAGCTTTTCCTCCCGTGGCGAGAGGTTCACCGCAGGGGATGCCGAGAACTTCAGCGACTTTTTCGACGGGCTGTTCGGTGGCCCTTTCAGATCCGCTCGCAATCCCCGCGGATGGCGCCGGACTCTCAGCAGGCGCGGAGAGGATCTGCAGGCCCGTATCCTCGTCGATCTCGAGGATTCCTTCCATGGCGCCACCCGCACTCTGACCCTGGAGGTTCCAGAGGTCGATGCCACAGGTCGGGAGTACCGTCGAGCACGAGAGGTGCAAATCCGCATCCCCAAAGGGGTGGTCGCGGGACAACAGATCCGTCTGGAGGGGTGTGGCGGGCCGCCGGTGGGGCGGGACGCTTTCGGTGACCTGTATCTCGAGGTGAGTTTTCGGCCCCATCCCCACTTCGAGGTCGACGGTAAGGATCTTTATCTGAGCCTGCCCGTCGCGCCCTGGGAGGCGGCCCCGGGCGCCAAGGTCAAGGTCCCCACCCCGGGGGGGATGGTCAAGCTGCAGGTTCCCGCCGGAGCGGCCAGCGGCACGGAGCTGCGCCTTGGGGGTCGGGGCCTGCCGTGCGATCCGCCGGGGCATCTGTATGTGGTGCTGCAGATCGTTTTGCCCCCGGCTGACAGCAGGAGAGCCAAGCAACTCTACCGCCGGATGGCGCGAGAACTTGATTTCAACCCTCGGTCCGCACTGGGGGTCTAAGGGGATCCGATGGAATCCAGGACGGGCCGGCAGAGAAATCTCCGAGAGGCCCTGCCCCACCAAAAAAAAGAAAAAGAAAGGAGAATCCAGCCATGACGACGCTTGCACTGACCCTTGCCATCCTCAGTCTGGTCCTGGCCTCGATCGCCTACTGGCGCTCCGGAGGCAAACAGGACGTTCAAGAGCTGAAGAGGCATCTGCAAAGTGAACTCGATGCGCTTCGCACCAAACAACAGGAACTGTTCGACAGTGCTTCGAAATCGATCGCCGACGCCTATGAAGGGAGTCGACAGCGGTTGGCGGCTGCCCGGGAGCGGCTGCGCCAAATGGAGAAAGCCGCGGTCGAGGGGATTGAGCGCCCGTTGAACCGCGCGGGCGAGCAGATGGAGGCGCTGGCCCACAAGCTGGAAGAGCATGCCAGGGCCGCAAAAAACGCGACCCTGGCCGCTGCCCGCAGCGCCGAGGAAGCCATTGCCCGGCGCGTCCGGCGGATTCAGGCGCGCATCACCCTGATTCAGGCCAAGGCCAAGTCGAGCCGCGCACAGGGCGCAGCGGCGGACAAGGACTTCGAACGTGCCGACCAGTTGCTGCAGGAGGCGATGGAGCTGCTGCGCGACGCTCGGGAGGTGCTCGGTGACGACCAAGCCTTCCAGGAGGAGTTGGAGGCGATGAAATCGGCCCTGCAGAAGGCGACAACGGCGGTGCGCGCCCGCACCGAAGACATCCGCCAGCGCATCGACCAAGTGCTGACCGACACCGACCGCATCATCAGTACGCTGGAATCAGAGGAGGCCAAGGCGGCCGACAAGTCGCCCTGATTGGCCAGAAGGGACCTCAAGAGCCGTGGGCTGGCAACCTGCGGCTCGGCTGTGCGGATGTGCCTTGACAGGCAGTCGACCTCGGGGCGGGGTTCCTCCCAGCGGGCGGTCGGGGAAAAAAGCGGGTAGATTTGGTTTGGGAAACTGGAGGGTGTGCAGAGAAACGATGAGAAAATCAGAGGAGTAAACTCATGAAGGAACTGATTCACCTCGTCTGCCCCATTGTGATGCGACCAACCGCCTGCCTGAGCTCCGTCTTACGGGTCACCCCCCCCGTGTCATGGGGACTTCGCGGGACTGGGTGGACAAAGACCACCTGCTGGGCATGATCCCCGACCAGCTTGCCAATCGCAGTAAAACGACCGTGGTGGTGGCCAAGCAGGAAGAATCGCGGCTCTGGTCGCTATTCCGCCGGTTTTTCATTTTTTTCCACCCGAGCGGTTAGTGTCCCGTGCGGTTGATCGTGTCAAAGAATTTCTGACGTCTCAGGTTTCCATTGCGAGCGCCAAGGCCAGCTGATCATGGTCTTTTCGGTTAGCGGCCCTGGCACCTCGCCTCTCCAGCGGTCGGGCCGCTCATTTCATCACCCGCCCCAGTTTCACCGTTGCGGCGATCAGGGAAAGATGGGTGAGTCCTTGTGGGAAGTTCCCCAGCATCTCCCCCTTGCGGGTGTCGTACTCTTCCGAGAATAGACCGAGGTCGTTGCCGGTGGCAGCGGCGCGCTGAAAGACGCTGCGGGCCTCTTCGAGCCGTCCCTGATCGGCCAGGCACTCGGCCAGCCAGAAGGAGCAGGCGAGAAACACACCCTCCTCTCCGGCCAGATCGTCTTTCCGGTAACGGAGAAGCAGCCCATCCTGCTCAAGATCCTCGCGAATGGCCGCTACCGTGCGCACCATGCGCTCGTCGCTGGCTTCGATGAACCCGAAAATGGGAAGAAGCAGCAAAGAGGCGTCCATCACCGACGCATCGAAGGCCTGGACAAAAACCCCCCGGTCCCGATCATAACCCTTCTCTTCGATCGCCGAGCGGATCTCTTCGCAGGCCTTGCGCCATTCGTCGAGGGGGGCCTCGCGCTCGAGATCCTGTGCCAGGCGCATGCCGCGCTCGATGGCCACCCAGCACATGGCTTTCGACAGCACGAAGTGACGCGGCTTCCCGCGCATCTCCCAGATGCCCTGGTCGGGGTTGCGCCATTGCTTGGTTGCCGAGTCCACCAGTTCAACCAGAAACTCCCAGTAGTCGTCATCGGGTGATTCACCCCGCTGGTGCCAGCTCCAGGCCAGATCGAGGAGCTCACCGTAGACGTCGAGCTGAACCTGCTGTTCGGCGGCGTTGCCGACCCGCACCGGGCTTGCCCCCCGGTAACCCTCGAGTTCTTTGATCTCGTACTCGTGGAGGCGGCGCTCCCCCCCCACTCCGAAGAGAATCTGCAGTTCTTCGGCGCTGCCAGCGCAGCTGCGCTCCATGAAACGACGGAAGCCGTCGGCTTCGTTGGTGTAACCCAGCGTTGCCAGGGTGCGCACGGTGAACGACGAATCGCGGACCCAGGAAAACCGATAATCCCAGTTGCGCGAACCGCCGGGAGTCTCGGGAAGGGAGGTGGTCGCCGCAGCGGCGATCGCTCCGCTCGGAGCGTTGGAAAGGCCTTTGAGCACGATCGCCGAGCGCAGGGCCAGTTCATCCTCCGGTCCGGAAAAATCGCCCTGTTCGGTCCAATCTTTCCACCAGTCGATAGTCTGATCGAGGCGCTTGTCCAATTCTTCGATGGACGGTGGGGTCACCAGGCCGTCATCGAGGTCCTGGGGGCGCCCGTAAAGTATGGAGAGGTGCCTGCGCTCCCCTTCCCTGACTGTGCAACTGCCGCCGATGCGGTGCCGCCCTTCGAGTTCGAAACAGTAATCTCCGGAGATCAACAGCCCGGTCTGGCCGCCCATGGCAAGAAAATGATCGTCTTTCCCGCGGATCCAGGGGCGCACCGCCCCGTAATCGAAACAGGGAGCGCACTCCAGCGTCATCTCCATCTCGCCGCGAACCCCTTCGAGAATCCGGAGAATCTGCTGGTAGGGGTTGTGCCGCCCCCCTTTACGCATGGGGAAGAAATCAAGCATCCTCATCTCGCCATGCTCGCACCAGAAGCAGGTTTCCAGGATCAGAGTGCGATCGAGGTAGCGCCGGGAAATTTTCGCCGCGTCCTTGGGACGAATGAGGCAGTAGCCCCCTTTTTCCCAGTCGAGCAACCGACCGAAGCAGCTGGCGGAATCGATGCGCGGCATGCAGCACCAGTCGATCGAGCCGGCGCGGGAAACAAGTGCCGAGGAATGGCTGTCGGAGATAAAGGCGTAGTCGCTTATGGGGGGGTAATCCATGTTTGAACGGGGGGCCATGGAAATCCTCTGCTGATGGGAAAGGGGGGGAAGTCCGATTCATTGTTCTTGCCTTTCTCTTTGAAATTTTACCAGCAAATTGAAGCCGGAAATGATCTCTGTTTCGATTTGCACCCAAACAGACCTGAATGGGCCGCCTGCTAAAGGCCTGTTAAGGCTAAAGCGCCTTTGCTATACTTTCGGGGGATCAAAGAACAGCAGCGAGGAGTTCCCCGTTGCGACCCCTCCCAATGAAATTGCAGGATAACTCATGCGTATTTTGGTCATTGAAGATCAGGAAGACATCCTTCAGAACATCGCGGATTACCTTCACATGAACGGCTACACCGTGGACTGCGCCCAGAATGGTCTCGGCGGCCTGCATCTGGCGCTGACCCTCCCCTTCGACCTGATCATTCTCGACATCATGCTTCCCGGCATGGATGGCTTGACCCTCTGCCGAAGACTGCGGCAGGAGGCCCGTGTGTCTACTCCGGTGATTTTTCTGACGGCACGGGACAACCTCGATGACAAACTGGCCGGCTTCAGGGCAGGATCGGACGATTATCTGGTGAAGCCCTTCTCCCTGCCCGAACTTCACGCCAGAGTGGAAGCAGTGTTGCGCCGCAGTCAACCTTCCCGCGGCAATCAACTGCAGGTCGCCGATTTATTTTTCGACCTGGACACCCTGCAGGTAACCCGGCAAGGGAAGATTCTCAAGCTCAATCCGATTGGGCTCAAACTGCTTGAAAAGCTGATGAAAAGCAGCCCGCATGTGGTTCGCCGCGAAAACCTCCAGGAGATTCTCTGGGGTGATGATGTCCCGGACAGCGACAGCCTGCGAAGTCATATCCACCTTTTGCGCCAGATCGTCGACAAACCCTTTGACGCTCACCTGATCCACACCGTTCACGGCATCGGATACTGTCTCAAGAAAGGCGCAGATGCAGTTTAAATCGCGGTTATCCCAACGCATCATCCTTTCCGTTGTCCTGCTCACCGGCCTTGTGAGCGGCCTCTTCGCCATCGGTCTCACGGCCACAATCCACTATGTTGAAGAAAGCCTTCTCACGAGCGAACTTGAAAAGGAATTCGCCCGGGCCCTCCAGGACTACAAGAATGGTCGGGACCTGCGGCTGGATGACGGAGCGGCCTTTTTTCCGGCCGGTCCGGCCCTGCCCGATTATCTGCGCTCCGTGCCGACGGGTTATAGTGAAATCGTTCTGGAGCATCGCGCTTATTTCGTCTATCACGCCCGACAGGAAGGAACGTCCTACTTTCTAGTCAAAGATCAGACGGCCATCGAAAGGGGGGAAGTTCTTTTGAAGAGGGCTGTTTTCGGTGGATTTGTCGTGAGCGTGGTGGTCTCTTTTGTGCTCGGCCTATTCATGGTGAAACAGGTCATCGCCCCGGTGCGCAAACTGACCCGGCAGGTTGCCGATCGAGAAGATCTGCTGGAGCAATTGCCCCCCCTTGCCGCTGGCTATGCCGACGACGAAGTCGGCGCCCTGGCCGGGGCGTTCGACGCGACGTTCGCCAAGTTACAACAGGCGCTGCAGCGGGAAGCTCTCTTCACCAGCGACGTGAGCCATGAATTGCGCACCCCGCTCATGGTCATCCACAGCTCCTGTGATGTTCTGCTGGCCAGGAAGGAGTTGGACGACTATACCCACCACAAAATCGAATCGATCAGCCGGGCCGCGAATGAGATGAAGGGGCTGGTCGAGGCATTTTTATCCCTGGCCCGCGGCAAGGACAATCACGCGGAAACGGCAACCCTGGATTCGGTCGTGAAGTCGGAATTCCCCGCCTGGGAGCAATGGGCGGCGCACAAGGGAAATCGCCTCATCGTGCAGGATGAATCGATAAGTTCAGAACAGACGCTAAAGGAATACCCTGCCGTTTTGCTGCGCACGGTCATCGACAACCTGATCCGCAATGCGGTCCACCATACGACCGCAGGGGAAATCGTTCTGGTCCTGAGGCCCGGCGGTTTTGACCTGCGGGATACCGGCTCAGGGATTGCCGCCGATGAAAGGGCGCTGGTCTTCAAACCCTATTTTCGCGGCGCGGCATCTCATCGCGAGGGCCTCGGTCTGGGACTGTCGCTGGTTCAGCGGATCTGCGCGCGGGAGCAATGGACGGTCGTCCTGGAAGAGAATTATCCTAAGGGGTGTTGTTTCCGGGTCAATCTTGCCTGAATTGGGTATTTTGACGTTTTTTTGATCTTTTTTTCACCTTCCGAAGACATTCTGATCGCTAAGATGCCCGCATCTCTCATTTTTGGAGGTTGCAGGCATGCATCCGTTGATCGCAAAGAAATTTCATCGGCCCTCGCTCAGCACCACCGGCCTCGCTTTATCGGTTGCCGTCTTTGTCGCCTTGGCGGATAACCGCCTCTTCTGGCGCTCGTTTATCGCAAAACTCGGTCTGGACACCTTCGAACACTGGACGTTCGTGTTGACCGTCGGTCTCGTTTTCATCCTGCTGCTCAACGTCCTTATTTCCCTGTTCGCTTTCCGGCCGGTTTTCAAGCCGTTCCTGATGCTTTTTTTGCTGACGACGGCGGCCATCAGTTATTTCTCCGACAGCTTCGGCGTCGTTATCGACCGGTCGATGATCCACAACATCCTTGAGACCGATGTCGGCGAGGCCTCCGAGCTGCTGACCTGGTCGTTGTTCGGTCACCTGCTGCTGTTTGGTGTCATTCCGGCAATCCTGGTCGTTGTGACCCGCATCCGTTATCGCTCAGGAAGACGAGAATTTCTGACCCGGTTCGTCGTTGTCCTCGGCAGCCTGGCCCTTATCCTTGGGGTTGGGCTGGCGAGTTATAAGCAATTCGTGCTTTTCGGCCGGGAAAACCGGGACCTGCAGATGTACCTGAACCCTTCCTATCCGGTTTATTCCTTGCAGAAGGTTCTTCGAAAAAAATATCTTTCCCATGCCGAGGAGCCTCTTCGCATCGTGGCCCCCGACGCGGTCATGAGCGCTGCCGGCCCCCGATCGGTCGTGGTTCTGGCGTTGGGGGAAACCGCCCGGGCGCGGGAGTTTGCTTTCAACGGGTACGAACGAAACACCAACCCGGAGCTCGCCATCCGCGGCGTCATCAATTTTTCCAACGTGCAGGCGTGCGGGACGTCCACCGCCGAATCTCTCCCGTGTATTTTTTCCGCCCTCGAACGGGAAAACTACAGTCGGGACAAAGCCGGTCGCCAGGAAAATCTTCTCGATATCCTGCAGCGGGTCGGAGTCACCGTCTTGTGGCGCGACAACGATTCGGGCAGCAAAGGAGTCGCCGCCCGCGTCAACTACGAAGACCTGTCACGGCAAGACGACGCTGAGCTCTGCGGGTCCGATAACTGCTTTGACGAAATTCTGCTGCGCGACCTCGACCGGCGCTTGGCGGAAACCACGGGGGACATGCTGGTCGTGCTGCACATGAAAGGTAGCCACGGCCCCTCTTACTACAAGCGCACTCCGCCCGACTCTAAGGTTTTCTCCCCCGAATGCACCATGGACAATATTCAGGACTGCCCCCGGCAAACCATCGTCAATGCCTATGACAACACCATCGTCTATACCGACAACGTCCTTGCCAAGCTCATCGATTTGCTCCGAGCGCAGAATGTCCCCACCGCGATGCTCTACGTCTCCGATCACGGCGAATCGCTGGGAGAAAGCGGATTATATCTGCATGGCCTGCCCTACGCCTTGGCCCCGGATGAGCAGAAACAGGTTCCCATGATCTTCTGGGCTTCGGAAAATTTCATCACTCAGAAATCCCTGGATATCGACGTCCTGGACAGCCAGCGCGAAGGCCGTTACAGCCACGACGTCATTTTTCATAGCATTTTCGGGCTGTTTGATATTAAAAGCGCAGTCTATCGACCCGCTCTTGACATTTTTGCCGCTTGCCGCCGTCGAGCCGAGCCAAGCCCCCTTGCCGCATTGGCGCACTGACCTTCCCCAACCCGATGGGGATGCTCTCCTCCCGCAGTGGAGATTCCGTTGCGGCAAGCAACGCCGCCCTGGCGCTTACGAAAAGACCGCGCCGCCCCATCGCCTAAAAAAACGGGTAAACCCGGTGGTTTACCCGTTGCGTTCGACGGCTTTTTCGGTCGGGTTGGTGGGCTAGCGGCTGCGGCCTCCTCCATATCCGCCGCTCCCGCCAGATCCCATGCCACCACCAGGCCCCATGCCCATGCCTTTGCCCGGCCCCATACCTTGACCCATGCCTCTCGCCGGGGGCTCGTCAGGCAAGCTCAGGCCCTTCTGCCTGGCCCGCTCCTGCATCTGCTCGTGATGCTCGGCGCGGACTCTCTCGCGCTCCTGTTCGCTGGTGGCTTGTTGCATTCTGGCGCGGTACTCGGCGCGCTCTTCCTGGGTCATCAGCTGGCTTCCGTAAATCTGCTCCTGTGTCTGATCCTGTGTCTGATCCTGCTGACGCATCTGCTCTTGCCCGCTTGTCACGGCCGGGAGCCCGACCCATATCAAAGCCATCACCAGAGCTGAAATCAATTTTCTCTTTTCCATGCTCGCCTCCTCGTTCCGTGAAGTTTTTCAGATCAAGGCAAGAGACGAAAGCCGTCACCAATATTTAACGACCAATCAACATGTTATGAGATTTATCACGAGAAATACCAAAGTCAATGCGACCTCTTGACGATTACGAACCGACATCCAGGATGAGCATCGGACCGTCGGGCACGATGGCCCAGCGGGCTTCGCTGCCGAAGCGCTCGAGGAGTTGCTGGACGGCGCTGGAAATGTCGGCAACGGGATGGAAGTGAAAGCGGCGCAGGGTTTGCGGATCGATGCCGTGGGTATAGATCCAGATCTCGTTTTTCAGCATGACCTGGTAGGTTTCCTGGGCGCACCATTGGTCGGGAACGAAGAATTCTTTTTTCATCAGTTTGCTGATGAACTCCTGGGGAGTCGTGGCGTGCTCGAAAACGTCCCGGTATTCCTCGCTGCCAAATCCCTCGAGGCACTCGGTGGCGATGAGAATCACGCCCCCTTCGCGAGTGGCGGCCGAAACTCCCGAAAGCCCTTTCGCCGTCTGGTAGAGATTGCAATCGAGGGGCGAGCCCGAGTTGGTGGTGACGACGAAATCGAGGGGCTCGTCGAGGGTTTTGACACAGTGGCGGGAGAGAAATTCCACCCCCTGCAGGTGGGCGTTGACCGGGTGGCCGGCAAAGACTCCCGTCACCCGCTTGCTGGTATCGAGGGTGACGTTGACGATGAAATCGGCGCCGGCCTTTTCCATGATCGCCAGGCCTGCCTGGTGAAAGGGGTTGCCGTCCAGCACCCCGTAGCGGGTCTGGGGATGGGCCACCATTTCGGGCCCATGCATGAATTCAAGGGTCTTGACCGAGGAGATGCCGGGCAGGATCGATTTGCGGCCGCCGGAAAAACCGGCCCACATGTGGGGCTCGATGAAGCCGGTGAGAATCTTCAGTCCGGCGGTGACGTAATGGCGGTTGACGTAGGCCGGAACACCCTCGCCGATGTGGCCGACCAGCACCATGTCTTCGTCGTTTTTCGAAAAATGATTGATGACCCGGTATTTTCCGGCGATGTCTGCACCCACCAGCTTTTCAAGCTCCGCCCCCTCGTTGGGCCGATGGATTCCGGTGGCAATGAGAATCGTGATTTTATTCGATGGAATTCCCGCTTTTTCCACCCGGGCAATGATCGGCGGCAGAAGAAGCGTGTTGGGGACCGGCCGGGTGATATCGCTGATGACGATGACCGCGTCTTGCCTACCCTGCGCAATTTCGCCGAGAGAGACCGAGTCGATGGGAGAATCCAGTGCCCGGGCGACCTCAACGGCCGGCTCCAGCAACGGCGATGCCGCGGCCGGGTAAAGCACGCCCTTGAAGTTGGGCGTTTCGGGACATTCGATATCGAGCCCCTGGCTTCCGTACTTCAAGTGAACCCGCATGACGACCTCCTGATGATAGGAAAAGTATAGCGGATATGGACGGGGTGCCCGTCAGCGCCGGGCAAGGCGGCGGATCAGATCAACCTCCGCTTGACGACCAAGAGTCTGGAGAGCTTCACAGGCCGTGTCACGATATTCCCCCGCTCCGCCCGTGAGGCAAGCGGCGAAAAACGAGGCCAGATCGGCACGGGCCGAGGCCGCACGGAGCTCAGGGGTGAGCTGGCGCTGCGCGGTCCAGATATTCGCAGCGCGTTTCTCGTGATAGGCGCGCAACGCGCGGATGCGCTCAAGCGCCTCATCGAGATTGAGCTGTCGCTCACTCGTCAGGAACATTTCGGGAAGCTCCCCGGGCGCGTCTTCCTGGATGATCTCGGCAAGGCGGATGAAGCGGTTGCGCATGGCTGCTCTCCTGGCAAAAAAAGGTGATCCTGCCACCTGGTCAGACCCCGCCAGGCAAGCGCCCTTGAAAATCAGAGGGATTGAACTTTGCCCGCGAGCCGGGGATCGAAAAAGAAGGGATGGTCGTTGAGCATTCTGACCCGCGAAAAGTCCGGGTGAGAAGGATTGACCAGAAAATTGAACGCATCGGGCGCCGTGGGCAGGGCGGCCGATGGAACCTGCAGCACCAGACCCGCCTGGCCCGCGACCCAGGCGGCCCCGATGCTGCGCAACTCCAGGCAGGTCGGTGATGACCAGTCGTGGGGCAGCCCTTGCGGGGCGATGCGTTCGATCGGTTCATCGGGAAGCTCGATTTCCACCAGCGCAAGTTCGGGAGCGAGGTCCCAGTCGATGCCGACCAGCATCTCCATGGCCGCCAGGGCACTGGAGTTGGCGGTATAGAGCAGCGCAACCCCTTTCGGATTCCAGCGCCCCCCGAAACGCCGGGCGCCCGCGCCGGAGAGGTCCGCGGCAAACCGCCGGTCGCAGATGCGGTAGCAGCGCATCAGCTGAAGACGCCGTGCTCGATGCGACCGAGCAGATCCATCACCCGCTCGGCGCCGAAAATCGACTCCATCATCTCCAGCGGCGACTTTCCCTCCAGGGCCCGGTTGGGCCGCTTGATCCAGGTCGCCGCCCGGGCCGGGTCCTTGATTACCTCGCAGGCGCGCTGGTAGACGCGCACCAGCAGCAACAGGCGTTCCGAGGCTTCCCGCGGCAGGTTTTTCTTGGCGTCGTAGCGACGCAGGGTGCGCGCCGAAACATGCAGCTGCGGCGCCAGATCGGCGGGATTCATCTCCAGGGTGCGGGCCAGATCTTCAAGAACTTTTTTCGCCACTCCGGCCTGCACCAGATCGTCCCAGCGCTCGGGCGAACCCGGATGCTCGATTTTTTCCGCCACCGCCATGGGCACCTCTCTTTTTTGACAATTGTCTTTTGGAATTGGCCAGATGTCAAGGGAAGCGAGGATGAGAACTCCCCTCCCTTGATCGGCCGGCCGGAGAGCCAACCGCGTCGGGGCGTCTCACTATCCCTGCGATCAATGCCATCGAGCGCGCCGGAGCCGAGGCGATCACGCGCGCCAACCAACGCATCTACGCAGCTTTGTCCCCGGAACTCCTGCCAATGGGGAGGGAGAAAGGAAAGAGTGATTCTCCCTGTGAGGGATCCGGATAGAAATTTTCCCAGAAACGCAAAAAGGCCGATCCGAAGATCGACCTGAATGCTTGAATTAGTTGGTCGGGGCGAGAGGATTTGAACCTCCGACCCCCTGCACCCCATGCAGGTGCGCTACCAGGCTGCGCTACGCCCCGTCAACCAATGCGTCGGGATTATGTTGGATTCAGGGGTAAAAGTCAAGGAAAAATATCCCCCGGATCGATTTAAAAAAAGACTGTAAGTTTGAGACCTTACTCAGGGTTGGCGGCGGTCGATGACGCGCTTGGCCTTGCCCTCGTGGCGCGGAATCGACGATGGTTCGACCAGCTTCACCCGGGCGCGCAGGCCGAGAGTGGCCGCCAGTCGCTTCTCGACCAGCCCGACGAACTCGCGCTGTTTCTTCATCTCATCGAAGAAGATCGATTCGTTGACTTCCACTTGGACTTCGAGGGTGTCCATGTGCCCGTCGCGGTCGAGCACCAGCTGATAATGAGGCTCGCACCCCTCGACCTGAAACAGCACCTCCTCGATCTGGGTGGGGAAGACGTTGACCCCCTTGACGATCAGCATGTCGTCGGAGCGCCCGCGGGTCTTCTCCATGCGCACCATGGTGCGGCCGCAGCGGCAGGTGTCGTAATGCAACCGGGTGATGTCCCGGGTGCGATAGCGGATCATGGGAAAGGCTTCCTTGGTCAGGGTGGTCAGCACCAGTTCGCCTACCGAACCCGGCGGCAGCACCTCGCAGGTCTCGGGGTCGATGATCTCGGGAATGAAGTGATCCTCGAAGATGTGCATGCCGCATTTGAACTCGCATTCGCCCGCCACTCCCGGCCCCATCACTTCGGAAAGACCGAAATTGTCCGTCGCCATGATGCCGAGACGGTCTTCGATTTCGCGGCGCATCTCTTCGCTCCAGGGTTCGGCGCCGAACAGGCCGACCTTGAGCTTGAGGCTCGCGGGCGAGATGCTCATCTTCTCCAGGTGATCGGCGATGGTCAGGGCGTACGAGGGGGTGCAGACCAGAGCCGAGGACTGGTAGTCCTGCATGATCATGATTTGTTTTTCGGTATTGCCGCTGGAGATGGGGATCACCGAGGCGCCGATGCGCTCGGCGCCGTAGTGCAGGCCGAAGGCCCCGGTAAAGAGGCCGTAGCCGAAGGCGATGTGCACGATATCGTCGGCGGTGACTCCGGCGGCGGTCATCATGCGGGCCACAAGCTCGGTCCAGTTGTTGAGGTCGTTGCGGCTGTAACCGACAACGGTCGGCTTGCCGGTCGTGCCGGAGGATGAATGGATACGCACTACCTCACGCAGAGGGATGGCGAACATGCCGTAGGGGTAGTTCAGCCGCAGATCTTCTTTGGTGGTGAAGGGAAATTTGGCCAGATCGGAGAGCGCCTGGAAGTCTTTTGGAGCAATTCCTTTTTCCAGGAATTTCTTCTGATAACAGGGAACGTTGCGGTACGCGCGCTCGAGGGTGGAGGAAAGATTTTCAAATTGAACGGCCTCTATTTTATCCCGGGCCATGCACTCGCGATCGGGATCCCAGATCCTCATCGTACGCCTTCCGTGACTTAAGGTTGTTTCGAGAGAGTTCGACTCAGGCTCTCGTAATGCAACTGCTATATTCCGTAGATCCGTTCTCCCTTGAGAACATTGACACCCTTCTCGGTGAGCACCCGGATCGCGCCTTCCGTGTCGTCGAAACGAAAGATGATCACGGCGTTCTCACCGCAGCGCTCGACGAAGGCGTACATGTATTCGACATTGATCGCGGACGAATCGAGAATCTGCAGAATGCTGTTGAGCCCCAGGGGCCGGTCGGGCACTTCGACCGCGACCACCTCGGTTTTGTTGACGGTGAAGCCTTTTTCCTTCAGCACATTTTTGGCCAGATCGGTTTTATCGACGATCAGCCGTAGAATGCCGAAGTCGGAGGTGTCGGCCAGGGACAGGGCGCGAATATTGACGCCGGCCTCCCCCAGAACGCGGCTCACCTCGGCGAGACGCCCGGATTTGTTCTCGATAAAGATGGAAATCTGCTCGACTTTCATGGGGTTCCCCTCTCCTTTGCCGGAGTTCAGCGCTGCGGACGGTTGTCGATGACGCGTTTGGCCTTGCCTTCGCTGCGGGCGATGCTCTTGGGCTCGACCAGGCGCACTTTGCAGGTCACCCCGAGAAGATCCTTGATCTCCTTGCGGATGCGCCCCGAGAGATCCTGCAACACCTTGATTTCGTCGGAGAAGGTCCGCTCGTTCACCTCGACCTGGACTTCCAGGGCGTCGAGATTGTCATCGCGGTCGACGATCAGCTGGTAGTGCGGCTCGATCCCCTCGATGTTGACCAGGATGCTCTCGATCTGCGAGGGAAAGACGTTGACCCCGCGGATGATGAGCATGTCGTCGCTGCGGCCGCTGAGCCGCTCGATCCGCTTGTGGGTGCGCCCGCAGATGCAGGGTTCGGCGATCAGGCGGGTGATGTCGCGGGTGCGGTAGCGAATCAGGGGGATGCCTTCTTTGGTGATGGTGGTGATGACCAACTCACCTTTTTCCCCGTCGGGAAGAACCTCACCCGTTTCCGGATCGATGATCTCTGGTAGAAAGTGATCCTCCCACATGTGCAGGCCGTTTTGTGCCTCGTGGCATTCGATGGCGACTCCGGGACCGAGAATCTCCGAGAGTCCGTAGATGTCGACGGCGGTGAGGTTGAGCTTCTCCTCGATCTCGTCGCGCATCTTTTCGCTCCAGGGTTCGGCCCCGAAAATGCCGATGCGCACCTTGAAATTGCGGATGTCGAGCCCGATTTCGGCAGCGGTCTCCGCGAGAAACAGGCTGTATGACGGAGTGCAGGTCAGCACCGTCGAGCCGAAATCCTGCATGATCATGATCTGTTTCTTGGTGTTGCCACCCGACATGGGAATGACCGAGGCGCCGAGTTTCTCCGCCCCGTAGTGGGCGCCGAGACCGCCGGTGAACAGACCGTAGCCGTAGGCGTTGTGAATGACGTCGCCCTGGTGGGCGCCGGCGGCGACGAAGGAGCGCGCCATCAGCTCGGCCCATGACTCGATGTCGCGTCGGGTATAGCCCACCACCGTCGGCTTGCCGGTGGTGCCGGAACTGGCGTGGATGCGCACGATCTGCGCAAGGGGCACGGCGAAGAGGCCATAGGGGTAGTTGTCGCGCATGTCCTGCTTGAGGGTGAAGGGAAAGCGCCGCAGGTCATCGAGACTCTTGAGCAGGTCCGGGGTAACCTTGGCCTTGCGGAAATGCTCCTGGTAGAAGGGCACCGTTGCGTACACCCGGTCGAGAGTCTGGCGCAGCCGCTTGAATTGGAGGGATTCGATCGCTTCGCGCGGCAGGGTCTCAAATTCGTCGTTCCAGATCATGTCAGTCCTCTGGTCATCGGTTTTCGGTGATCCGTTTTATCGCTTCCTCGATCGCTGGCGGCGGGGATGGCGCGCCGATCAGGCCCCTGCTCCCAGTTCGAAGGCTTCGAGGTTCGCTTCGAGAAACCGCGCGGGCACCATGTTTTTCAGGGCCTGGCGCCAGGTTTCCCGGGGAATGTCCATCATGGTCGAAAGGGTCCCGAGCAGAACCGTGTTCACGGTGCGCATGTTGCCGGCCTTGACCGCGAGGTCCATGCCGTTGACCACGCGGGTGCGGGGAAAGGCCTGCTTGATTTTGGCGGGGATGTCCCGGGGGTAGTCCTCCTTGCCCAGGGCCACCCCGGGAGGGACGATCTGGAGATCGTTGACCACCACCTGGCCGTCTTTTTTCAACAACGGCAGATAGCGGTAGGTTTCGAGCAGTTCGAAACCGAACAGGATGTCCCCCTCGCCCTCGGGAATGATGGGCGAAAAGACCTTTTTACCGAAGCGCACATGGGAAACGACGCTCCCCCCACGCTGAGCCATGCCATGCACTTCGGCCTTCTTGACATCGAAGCCGCCCAGCATCAGCACTTCGGAGAGAATTTCGCTGGCCAGCAGGATGCCCTGCCCGCCCACGCCGACCAATAGAATGTTTTGCACCGCATTATTCATCGCACACTCCGAAAGCACCGAATTTGCAGACCTGCTGGCAGACGCCGCAGCCGACGCAGAGCATCTGGTCGATTTCCGCCTGGCCCTTGGTGCCGGCGGCGGGGTTCCATTTGATCGCCGGGCAGCCCAGCTTGAGGCAGGCCTTGCAGGCGGTGCACTTGTCGCTGGCGACGAACAGGGGCGGTCTTTTCTCCAGGGCGTCGCGCTTGTGCAGCATGCAGGGGCGCTGGGTGATGATCACCGAGACCTCGGGGCGCTCCATTTCGCGCTTGATCAGCTCGCGGGTCGCATCCATCTCGTAGGGATCGATCACCGCGACGTGCTTCACGCCGAGGGAGCGGCACAGTCCGACCAGGTCGACCTGGTGCGAGGTCTCCCCTTTCAGGCGATAGCCTGAGCCGGGGTGGTCCTGGCGGCCGGTCATGCCGGTGGTGCTGTTGTCGAGAATGATGACCGTCGCGGTCGAATCATTGTAGACCATCTCCATCAGACCGTTGACGCCGGTATGCAGAAAGGTGGAGTCGCCGATGACGGCCACGACCTTTTTGCGCTCTTGCGGCGGCAGCACGCGGCTCAAGCCGGCGGCGTTGCCGATGCTCGCGCCCATGCAGATGCAGGTGTCCATCGCCGACAGCGGTGGCATGAAACCGAGGGTGTAGCAACCGATGTCGCCGGTGACGTAGGCCTTGAGCCGGTTGAGGGCATGAAAAACACCGCGATGGGGGCAGCCCGGGCACATGTTGGGCGGGCGCTGGGGCAGCTCTTCGGTGGGGACGAAGCCCTGGGGGATCTCTTTGTTGTGCAGCCCCAGCGCGACCCGGCCGGGGGTCAGCTCGCCGCACAGGGAAAGTTTGTCCTTGCCGTGCACCGCAATGCCCATCGCCCGTACCTGCTCTTCGATGAACGGGTCGAGTTCCTCGATGACGTACAGGGTCTTGCAGCGGGCGGCGAACTCGCGAATCAGTTGTTTCGGCAGAGGGTGGACCAGGCCGAGCTTGAGCACGTGCGCCTGGGGGAGCACTTCCTTGGCGTACTGGTAGGAGACCCCGGCGGTGATCACGCCGACATCCCCCTGCCCTTCTTCGATGCGGTTGAAATCCTGGCCGCACGACCATTGCGCCATCTTCTCCAACCGTTCCTCGACGAAATAGTGGCGCTTGCGGGCGTTGCCGGGGAGCATGACGAACTTGGCGGGATTGCGCTCGAGGCCGATCTGCGCGGTGCTCTCCACCGGCTCCTGCGGATGGACGATCGACTTGGAATGAGAAATCCGGGTAGTGGTGCGCAGCATCACCGGGGTATCGAACTGTTCGCTGGCATCGAAGGCCAGGCGGGTGAAGAGGCGCGCCTCTTCACTGTCCGCGGGTTCGAACATGGGGACCTTGGCGAAGCGCGCGTAGTGGTGGCTGTCCTGTTCGTTCTGCGAGGAATGAAGTTCGGGGTCGTCGGCGACGACCAGCACCAGCCCGCCGCGCACCCCGGTGTACGAGAGGGTGAACAGCGGGTCGGCCGCGACGTTGACGCCGACGTGCTTCATGGTGACCAGGGCGCGGGCGCCGCCGAAGCTCGCGCCGATGCCCACCTCGAGAGAAACCTTCTCGTTGGGAGCCCAGGAGGCGTCGATTTCCGGGTAACGAATAATGTTTTCGAGAATTTCGGTGCTGGGGGTACCGGGATAGGCCGAAGCCACCTTGACACCGGCTTCAAAGGCGCCGCGGGCGATGGCCTCGTTGCCTGAGAGAATGGATTTTTCCATGCGGATCCCTTCGTGGAAATGCGCTCAAACGCTCGATTTTGCACAGGTAAACAGAAAGCGGAATATAGATCAAACGGGGTGGGATGTCAATTCATATAGGTCTGCCGGGGTCCGCAATGGTCCCCGGCAGACGGGAAAATCAAAACCGGGTCAGACCTTGTGATAGAGCTGAATACGCGCTTATTTGGTCCCGACCAAGGCCTTGGTCACATTGAAGGTATGATCGCCGATCTTCTCGAAACTGTGCAGCATGTCGATGAATACCAGGCCGGGAAGAACGGCGCATTCGCCGGTGTTGAGCCGAGCGATGTGATTGTTGCGGTAGGTTTCGTCCATGTGGTTGATGCTTCGTTCGAGAAATTCCGCCTTTTCCAGCACCGATTTGTCGCCGCGGTCAATGGCGCTGACGACCAAGGCGAGAAAATCGCGAGCCTTGGCGGAGATTTCAGCGATATTGTTGTAGGCGACCTCGGAAAAAACGATCTTTTGGTTTTCTTTGCGCTGGGAAAGAAGCCAGATTTTCTCGCAGTAATCGCCGATTCGTTCAAGGTCGTTGACCATGTGCATGAGCGAAGCGATATCTTTCGAGGTCTGGGATGCAATGGACTGCTGGGAAAGGGCGACCAGAAAATCGGTGATTTCCTTTTGCAGGATATCGACGGCCTCCTCTTTTTTTTCCAGGCTTTCCAGTCGTTTCGCATCCCCGTCCACCACATAGAGATTGGTTTCTTCGAGCATCTCCAGGGCATACTGGGCCATGCGTTTGGTTTCGGCCCTGGCCTGGCCCAGTGCAATGGGAGGGGTATTGAGGACGCGGGTATCGATGAACTTGAGATGAAACCCGACCTCATCTTCCCTGCCGGGGATCAGCACGGTCGCCAGCTTGGCAAGCAACCCGACCAAGGGGAGAAAGATGAGGGTGTTGATGATATTGAACAGGGTATGGGTGTTGGCGATGTGACGGGCGATGTTGGGTTTGTCGCCGATGGCCATGCCGAATTGCTCGGCCTGCTGCTGGGTCTGGATGACAAGGTCGGCCGCGCCGGGAGTCATCGAGGAGATGATTTTCAAAAAGACCGGAAACAGCAGCAGCATGTAGGCGACGCCGATGAAGTTGAACAGAAAGTGCGCCAGGGCCGTGCGCCGGGCCGCCCGGTTGGTGCCGAGGGCCGCCAGATTGGCGGTGATGGTGGTCCCGATATTCTCGCCCAGAATCAAGGCGACGCTGGCCTCGAAGGTCAGCAGGCCGCTGCTTGCCAGGGCCAGGGTGATGCCGATGGTGGCGCTGCTGCTTTGCACGAGGATGGTGAGCACCGCGCCGATCAGCACTCCGAGCAGATGATTGTCGCCGATGGTGAGAAAGAACTGACGGAAATATTCGCTGTCCTTGATCGGATCGAAGGCATCCTTCATGACGCTCAGTCCGAAAAAAAGGATACCGAAACCGAGCAGGACCTCCCCGACATAATTCCATTTCTTGCTTTTGGAGAAGAGCTTGAGACCGGCGCCGACCCCGATGGCGGGCAACGCGAACTTGGTGATCTTGAAGGCGATGAGCTGGGCGGTGACGGTGGTGCCGATGTTGGCGCCGAGAACCACCCCGATGGCCTGCACCAGGCTCATGAGGCCGGCATTGACGAAACCCACGACCATGACGGTGGTGGCGCTCGAAGATTGAATGATGGCGGTGACGGCGATGCCGACCAGGGTGCCGATGATGCGGTTGTTGGTCAGCGCGGCGAGAATTTTGCGCATGCGCTCGCCGGCAATTTTCTGCAGCCCCTCCGACATGACTTTCATGCCGAACAGGAACATTCCGAGGCCGCCGAGTATGCCGAAAACCAACGTCTGGTTAAAAAGCTCGGACATCGTCCTTCCTCCGCGCCATCCGTATTAAGCGAAAAAAAATTGGCTATGTATTAGGAAATGATTGGCTTTTCCCCGAAAAACGGGCTGACTATAACGAATCGATCAGTTTTTTTCAACGGAAAAGGGGAAGGAGAAAGCCGGCGGTTCGGAAAGGGAAGCGTGGGGGAAATAGTAATTCAGATCAAATGATTTCATGCGGGTGAGATCGGCGATGAAATAGATCAGACCGGATATGCGGTTGCCGGGAAGAACCGACCCCGAAGGCAAGGCCTGAGTGTAGATGTCCTGGGGGTAGCGTTCGGGAAAATAGGGAAGAGAGCTGTCGAACCGGTCAAACTGGGACGACTTGACCGCATCCTCCAGGTAGTAGAAACCGACATAGGGATAAGGCATCAGATAAAAAGACTCGCGGGAAACAATTTCGGTCACCGTTTCCGGCGTGATCGGTCGATACTGGTTGCCGGCGTCATCGACCAGGATAAACCCGCCGATTGGAACATTCATCGTCTCGCCGCCATGGTTGGCCGCGACGATGTGGAAGGAGACGATGTTGTCGACCATCTGGTAGGGGCGCACCTCGAGGTCCTGCACCCTGACCGACATTGTCAGGTCGGATCGGGCCTGGGTGATGGCATTGGTTCGGGCATCGATCTGGCCGCCGGCGGACGGCCGGGGTACGATGTTCACGCCGCAACCGCTCAGAACCAGGGCACCAAGGACCACCAGCAGTAATTTTTTCATCGATTTCCCTCCGATTCAGGCCCGCCGGTTTTGCCATGGCGCATGGCCCAGCGCAGCATCTCCCGATAATCTTCTTCGCTTTCGCGAATTCTTTCGCTGAACATGCCGATGATATTGCGCATCAGCTTGATCCCCAGCCGGGGGTGCCGGTCGCACAGGCTTTCGAAGTCTTTTTTGTTCATGCTCAGCAAGCGGGCGGTTTCGGCAATGCGGGCGGTGGCGGTGCGATGGCCGCCGGAAATAATGGCCATTTCGCCGAAAACCTCTTCCGGCCCCAGGATGATGACGGTCTTTTCCTCACCTTCGGCCATCATCTTGGAGATCTGCACCGCCCCTTGTTTGACCAGATAAAGGGATTCTCCGGGCATATTTTCGATGAAAACCGTGGTTCCCTCCGACATCGCCTTTTCGTGGAACGCGTCGGAAAGAAGTGCCAGGTCACCGTCATCGAGCCCTTTGACGAGGGTACACCCTCTGATTCCCGCAAAAATATCGTTTTCCATTTGAGTGGTTACCGAATGATGGTTTGTTCGATTTCAGCGGAATGAATATTCAACAGGTTATCATAGATCGCCAGGTCGACGTGGCTTTTGCTCCCAACGACCTGGGCCGAAGCCTTTGACGCCACCTGTCCCGTCAGAGTCATCAGGTCGAATTCGGCCAGAACCCCGCGCAGGTAATCGCTGACCGCCTTGGCCCGCATCATGGCCAGGGTCAGACCCTCCTCTCCCGCCTCCGGGTCACCGGACCCCTCAATTCTCAGAAGCTTGGCACGGAAGTCGAGGGACTGCAGGCGGGGCAGAATGTCTTGAACGGCGCGGCGGCCCTTCGGACCCAATTGGGCGGACCCCGGCGCAAAGGGAATCCGGGCAAGGACTTCTCGGCTGGCGAAGAATGCCCTGAGCTCTTCCGGCTGGCGCGCTGCAGGTTGTTCGCCCCAGGCCGGTTTCAGCAAGGCCAGGAGCAAGATCGGTGCGATGATCCATCTCATGGTCAATTTTCCCTGGGAACCAGAACCAGAATTTCGGCCCGGCGGTTGGCGCTGCGGCCCTCGGCGGAATCATTGGGCGCGACCGGCTGGTTCTCGCCAAAGCCTTTGACGAAGATCCGATCGGGGTTGAGCCCTTCATTGACGGCCAGATAAGATCCCATGGAGATGGCCCGTTTCAAAGAGAGTTTGGTGTTGTAAGATTCCGAACCGATGCTGTCGGTGTGACCGTCGATGCGCAACAGAAACCAGCGCCCCTCCTGACGCAGGTCGGCGATGATCTCGGAGAGAGCCTTCTTCCCCTCCTCGCTCAAGCTCCACTGATCGAAGCCGAAAGTGAATTCGGGAAGGCGGAACTTACGATAGACAAAGGTCGTGATCGGTTTTTCCGCCGCCGGCCGCAGCGATTGCGAGGTCGCCCCGGGGGCCGAGACGGCACTGCCGGCGGCAACCGGCGGCCCCGCGGACATGGGTGCGACCGGACTGAAAGGGTGGGTTTTGACCGAAGTGGTTGCCGGCAGCGGCAGGACTTCTCCCGGGGTCAGAACGATCTCCTGCCGGGAGACTTCAACGGGAACTTCGAGCTGGGCTACCGGTCCCAATCGGCGTGGCTTGACCTGCCCAGCGAGGATCGGCGAGAGCGGCTGAATTTTCGCGGTTTTCTCTTTTTCTTCGGCCTCCTGGCCGGTGGTCTCGTCCGCGGGCTGGATGATGCGGGGAACCGACTTGAAATAGGTGCCAACTCCCTGGCTGGTTGAAAAACCGGCCAGGGCCCGCCAATCGGGACTGGCATCGAAGACGCCGAACCCAAGGCCAAAATTGACCGTCAGGTGCGGCGAAACAAAGTACTGCACACCGATGGTCGCTTCCCCCTCCTCCCCTGCTCCGCTCACTTTTTGCGAGGCGAAATCCATCTCGGCGATCATCCGCAGCCGGGTTTCGGGAAAAAATTCGATGCCGACACCGGCGACGAACTGATCGTCGAAATCGATGTCCGAAGGATCGTCGTTGGAGCGATAGCCGGCGTTGACATGCATGCCGAACCGCTCGGGTTTGAGGCTGGCAATGACCCGGCCCTGATAGCTGTTGATGCCATCGAAATCGGGGTCGTCCGAAACCGACCGCCCTCCCTGCAGATCGAGAGCGAGCTTGAAGGCGGAAGAGCGTTTGCCGAGAATCCGGGCCTTGAATCCGAGACGGATGTCGCCGCGGCCGCTGGCCAGATCGTCGTCGTTGAAGAGAAGGTTCGGATAGGAGCCGTAAACCTCCAGAAACGACCCCAGCCCCAGGGTCAGGGACGCGGGCACGATCGAGGCCGAGGACTCTTCGTTGTCGGAGTGATTGAACCAGAGCCCGAAGCTGATGTTGCCGGCATCGAGCGTATCCGCAGACGGTTGCGAGAGGAGCCCGGTGTCGCCGAACTGGGTGGGAACGGCCCCGGCCGGGGAAGCAAAAACAGCAGATGACGCCACCACCAGCGCGGCGATTAACGGCAAAACAGCAGATCTCATTCAGGCCTCTTTCCTGGCTCCCGGCATTGAACTGGTCGCCACCACTGAAAACCGACTCTTTTCGCGACGGAAAGAGAGGTGGCGCGACCACGATTAATCATTAGCGGAAGTTTAAAGTTTTTCACCAATAAAATCAACTTAATCTTTCCGGACGCTTCCCTGGCCATCGCCATGTATTGCTGCATGTCGCGAACATGATTTGCCACCGAGATTTTCAGGTGCTCTTTTTCGGCGTCGTTCAGAGGCCGTTCGGGTCGGACGGCTTCCAGCTGTCAAATATTGCACCTTGTCGGCAGTTGTTAATGGAGATAATCACATTTTATGCCAACGGGCGACAACTTCGAATGGAGGGCGATTTGCGGGATAAAAACAAACAAAACCCGGGAGAATGGGGCTTTCCCGGGTTAGTTGTTGACGCATATGGATTTTCACCGGCCAAGGGGGCTGCCGGCCGGAGCGAAGGTCATGGTTAAATCACCGAAGAAATCCGTAAATGAACGGGTCAGTGTTCTTTGTTGACGCGTTCCCGCAGTTCCTTGCCGACTTTGAAAAACGGAAGCTTTTTGGGTTTAACGTGAATCACTTCACCCGTCTTGGGGTTGCGCCCCATGTAATCCTTGTAATCCTTGACCACGAAGCTGCCGAAACCGCGAATCTCGATGCGGTCGCAATTGATCAGGGCATCGGTCATGGAGTCAAAGATCAGATTGACGATTTCCTCGGATTTCTTATAGGTCAGATTTTTCTTGCTGGCAAGTTTTTCCACCAGTTCGGACTTGTTCATAGAACCTCCTGGGGAAACCTGGACAAGCGCCGCTCTGTCTATCCTTTCGCCGTGCTCTTCGTTCCTCGGCATCGGGTCGGACAACAGAGGCTAAACACTTAAAACCTTTGTCAAAATATACCTCGCCAAAAAAAACTGTCAACTTGGCGGGGAAATTTTGCAAACACGCCCTTCGGGTCTCATGAGGCCAGCAGGTTCCGCGCGGCTTCGGCCAACTGCGGATCGAGATCGGGATGAGCGAGGGCTTTCTCCACCAGGGCCCTGCCATCCTTCTTCCACCCTTTGGCCAGATAGGTTTCTCCGATGCGCAACACCCAGCGAGGGTTGTCGGGTTCGCTGCGGGCGCTGTGATTGAAGGCGCCCAGGGCCTTGTCCAGATTGCGCTTGTGGCGCAACCAGAACTCGGCCAGCGCCGGGGAGGCTCCACCGCTGCAGCCTCCGCCACCGAGTACGGAAAGGAGCTGTTCCGCCTCGTCGATCTGCCCCTGATTCTCCAACAGAGAGGCCGTAAGGATCACCGTATCCGCATCGACGGTGCCCTGGGCCAGGGCTTTGCGGCCAAAATCGAGGGCTTCGTCGAGACGGCCCTGGCGGGCCCGCAGAGCCGCGAGCCGCCCCAGGCAGAAGGACGCCGCAGTGCCGCTTTCGATCCCTTGCAGTGCCAGCTCTTCGGCCCGGTCGAGGCGATCGGCGCTCAGTTCGAGCAGCAACAGCGCCTCCAGGGCGAGAGCGTGATGCCGATTGAGCTGCAGGGCCTGCTGCAGGTCGTTGCGGGCCGGACCGCTTTCTCCGGTGCGGGCCAGAAGCGACCCCCGTTCAAAATAAAACAGATCATCCTGTTCTTCGGGGGGAAGTGCATTGAACAGGTCCAGCGCCTCCTGGTCGCGCCCTTCATGGGCGCTCAGAAAGCTCTGACGAAAGGGCTCGGATACCCGCAGATAGCGCTCGGCCAAATCGGGAGGATAGGAACTCAACGTCAGCTCGAAATGGGTCAGGGCATCGAGAACCTGCGGGCCGGGACTTTGGGCGTCTGCGGGGGATGAACCGCTGCCGCAACTCCCCCCGGCGCAATGACCGGCAGGCGCCGCCGGGGCTTCGGCAAGAGGCTCTTTTGCCCGGGCGCGATTGAAAATCGCGGCGGTTTCCTGCTGCAGGTCGGGGCTTCGGGCCTGCTGCAAGGCCAGTTCGAGATGTTCCCGGCCCTTGTCCTGGTCTCCGGCCCGATAACAGGCTTCTCCTTCCTCCAGATTCAACCGGGCGAGAGAGTCACCGGCCAGTTCAAGCATCTGGTGCAACTCGGCCTGCTGTTCGGGAAGCAGCGCGGCCGGGTCGAGAGTTTCCCCCAGCCGCAGGCACTCGGCCCAGCGCTTGTCGTGGTGGGCCTTGCGAAGGCTTTCAAGAGGATTCTTCTTACCGAAAAACCGGGAAAAAACCATGATGGCGATCTCTTGGATTGGGGACTTGCAGAATCAGATGATGGTGAAGGGCGAGAGCGTCCAGAGAACCTTGGCGTCGTTGGCGCCGACATTGTCCCATCGGTGCGGCAGGTGAGACTTGAAGGAAAGGCTGTCGCCGGGGTTGAGGCGGTACTGCTCTCCGGCAATGGTGACCTGCAACTGGCCTTCCAGCAGGTAAATCAGTTCGTCGCCGGGATGAAACATGTTTTGTCGCCCGCTGGTGCCTCCCTGGGGGACGGTGCAGAGAAACGACATGAATTGGGGGTCGCGCAGCCCCGAAGTGAATGACTCGGTGTGCATGTTGCTTTCGTCGTCGTAGACGGTTTTATCGCGATCGCCGGGCGAGGTGAAAACCACTTCGTGAGTGGTGCTGACCTCTTCCACGAAGTAATTGATGCTCTTGTCGAAAACCCCCGCCAGTTTCATCAGAATTTCCACCGAAGGGATGGTCAGGCCGCGCTCCACCCGGGAAATCATGTTGGAGGACACCCCGGATTTTTCCGCGAGTTCCTGGATGGTCATATCGTTTTTGAGCCGAATGGCTTTGAGTTTCTTTCCCACGATTTTTTTGATGCGCATGGTTCAACTCCCAACAGATTCGAGGGTCCTGGGCGAAATCACACAGAGCCATGACATGGGATGAGCGCACTGCGCTCTCCAGCGGTTATTGCGAAACATTGGGTGCCGGCGAAACCACCCACAGGATCTCCGTTTGCCCGGGGGCCAGGTTTTCCCAGCGATGGGGCAGAGAGGCCTTGAAAACGATCGAATCGCCCTCATCCAGAATATGAGAATCCCCCTCGATCACGAACTGGACCTTGCCCTTGAGAACGTAGGCGAATTCTTCGCCGTTGTGGACCATCCCCCCTTCCCCGCTGCTGCACCCCTCTTCGAGCGTGTCGGAGAAGACGGTAAAGCTGGGGTCGCGGATGCCATGGGTCAGGCTGGTGATCTGGTGCTTGTCTTCGAAGAAAAAAATCGGCTCGCCCTTGCGCTGTCGAGTGGGAACCACCACCGTGCCTTTTTCCGCCTCCTCGACAAAAAAACTGATGCTCATGCCGAAGGCATTGGCCAGTTTCATCAGGATTTCAACCGAGGGAATGGTTAAGCCCCGTTCGATGCGCGAAATCATGTTTGACGATACCCGCGACTTTTGGGCGAGTTCCTGGATCGTCATGTCGTTGCGCAGGCGGGTCGCCTTGAGCTTCTTGCCGATGAGCTGCTTAACCATGGTATCTTATCCCCCGGGTAGTAATAAAATGTTGTTCTATCATTTTGCAAAGACGCTGTCAATAAGATGTGAGAAAAAGTTTTCCACAAATGGTATGCGGGTTTACGCTTTGTCAACCGCTTCGGATCTTGCGGTTGACAAACGACTCAACTCTCTGATAATTCTGCCGGGAATTTACCAACTCAATAATCGAAGGAGATTTTTCCGTGCCCAATTCTCTTCTTGATAAGGTTCTCGCCGGCGAACCCCTTGGCGCGGAGGAGGGTCTGAAGATCCTGCAGGCACAAGGGGCGGAGCTGACGGAGATTTTGGCCGGAGCCCATTTTTTGCGGGAGAGAACCTTCGGCCGGGTTCTTGAGTTGTGTTCGATCATCAACGCCAAATCGGGCACCTGTGCCGAGAATTGCAGTTTCTGCGCCCAGTCGGCGCACCACCAGACGCAAGCCCCGGTCTACCCCCTCAAAAGCGAAGAAGACATGGTGGCCGGCGCGCGCGCGGCCGACGCCCGGGGCTCTCACTGTTACGGCATCGTCACCAGCGGCACCACCGTCAGCGCAGAACCCGAACGGCAAACCATCCTCGCCGCCATCCGCCGGATTCGCCGGGAAACGGGCATCGAGCCGTCGGCATCCCTGGGGTTGCTCGACGAAAGCACCGCCCGGGCTCTGGCCGAGGCCGGCTGCGTCACCTATCACCACAACCTGGAAACCGCCCGCTCCTTCTTTCCCCAGATCTGCACCACCCATGACTACGAGGACGACGTGGAGACGGTGCGGATCGCGAAAAAAGCCGGCATGAAAGTCTGCTGCGGCGGAATTTTCGGGTTGGGCGAAAGTCTTGCGCAGCGGGTCGAGCTGGCGGAAACCCTGCGCGAGCTCGAGGTCGATTCGGTTCCCCTGAACTTTCTCAATCCCGTGCCGGGCACGCCCCTGGAGGGGGCCAGCAACCTCACGCCCATGGACTGCGTGCGCATCATCGCCCTGTTTCGCTATTTCATGCCCCGCAACCGCATCGCGGTCTGTGGCGGGCGGGAGCACAATCTGCGCGAGCTCCAATCGTGGATCGTCATGGCGGGTGCCAGCGGCACCATGGTCGGCAACTACCTGACCACGACCGGTCGCTGCGAGGACACCGACCGGCAGATGTTCGCCGACATGGAGGTCCGCATCGATGCCTGCTGAAGGGTCACTGGCGCCGGGGGTCTTCGTCACCGGCACCGATACCGGCGTGGGGAAAACCCTGGTTGCCGCCGCCCTGGCCCATCACCTGCGACAGGCGGGGTTGCGGGTCGGTGTCATGAAGCCTCTGGAAACCGGCGTCGCCACGCCGGAAACCGTGGGGGACGATGCCGCCCTTCTGCGCTGGGCGGCGGACTGCGCCGCACCGATCACGCAGATCGCCCCGGTGCGTCTGCGGGCGCCGCTCGCCCCTGCGATCGCCGCGCACAAGGAGAAGGTTTTCATCGATTTCGGCGCCCTGGTCGAGGCCAGCCGCCAATTGCGCCGCGACCACGATTTCGTCATCGTCGAGGGCGCCGGCGGCTTGATGGTTCCGGTGGCGGGCGGGCTGCTCATCGCCGATCTCGCCCGCGCCATGAACCTTCCCCTGCTGGTCGTCTGCCGCCCCGGTCTGGGGACCATCAACCACACCCTGCTGACGCTCTATGCCGCCCGGACCATGGAGCTGCCCCTGGCGGGATTTCTCATCAACAACATGCCGGAACGTCCCGATGAAGCCATGGCCTGCGCCCCTCACGCGCTGGCCTCTCTGGCCTCGGCCGACCTGCTGGGGGTTCTGGACAGCGCAACCGGGTCCGACGAACGGGCCCTGGTCGAGAACCTCAGCCGTCAGATTGCCGCCCTGCCCACCTACCGTCTGCTGAAAAGCAACCTGTCGTGGCCGGACAAACCTTCGAACCGACATCAGGGTTAAGCGCTCAAGCCATGGAAACAAAAAGAATTATCGATCTCGACCGTCGGCATGTCTGGCACCCCTGCACTCAGGAAAAAGATCATGAAACCTTCCCTCCGGTACCGATTGCCCGGGGAGACGGTCCCTATCTCTTTACCACCGACGGCCAGCGCATCATCGACGCGGTTTCCTCCTGGTGGGTGACTCTGTTCGGGCACAATCATCCGCGCCTCAACCGCGCCTTGCGCGAGCAATCGGAGAAGGTTGCTCATCACATTTTCGCCGGTTTCACCCACGAACCCGCGGTGGAACTCGCCCGCCGCCTGGTCGACATCGCGCCGCCCGGTCTGAGCCGGGTCTTTTTTGCCGACAATGGATCGGCGGCGGTGGAAGTCGCCCTGAAGATGAGCTTCCAGTACTGGCAGCAGACGGGAAAGGCAAAGAAGGCCCGCTTCGTCTCCATCGCCGCGGCCTACCACGGGGAAACCCTCGGAGCCCTGGCGGTCAGCGGCTGCGATCTCTATCGCCAGATTTACCAACCGATCCTGATGCAGGGTTTTCAGGTGGCGGGGCCCGACTGCTTCCGCTGTCCCTATGGCCTGCAGCGGGAGAGTTGCCGGGCCGAATGCTTCGAACACATGGAGCGCACGGTGGTCGAGCATCACCAGGAGATCGCCGGGGTCATCATCGAGCCGCTGATCCAGGGCGCGGCGGGAATGCGCATCTATCCGCCGGTCTACCTGCAGAAGCTGCGGGCCTTGTGCGACCGGTGGCAGGTTCACTACATCGCCGACGAGATCGCGGTGGGCTTCGGCCGCACCGGGCGCATGTTCGCCAACGAGCATGCCGGCACCACTCCCGATATCCTCTGTCTCTCCAAAGGGATCACCGGCGGCTATCTCCCCCTCTCGGTGGCCCTGACCAACGACGAAATCTACCAGGCCTTTTACGATGACTATGAAACTCTCAAGGCCTTTCTCCACTCCCATTCCTATACCGGCAACCCGCTCGCCTGCGCCGTTGCGGTGGAAGTTCTGAAGATTTTCGAGGAGGAGGATATCCTGGGCGGACTCCAACCGCGCATGCGCCTGCTGGAGGAGTGTCGGGCCAAATTCGAGGAGCATCCCCACGTGGGTGAAGTGCGCCGCTGCGGGATGGTGGCGGCGATCGAAATGGTGCGGGATAAGACGAGCAAGACGCCCTACCCCTGGCAGGAGCGGCGGGGGTACCGGTTTTACCGCAAGGCGCTGGCCAAGGGGGCGCTGCTTCGCCCGCTCGGCAATGTCATTTACTTCATGCCCCCGTTGACGATTCCCGAACAAGCGCTGAGCGAGGTGATCGACATCGCCTGGGACTGTCTGGAGGATGTCACCCGCGATTGAGCCGGCGCACCCAGAACATTCCGGCGCCCCAGGCGATCAGGGCACCGATGAAATCGGCGAGGAGATCTCCCCACTCGGCGGCGCGCCCCGCGGTAAGGGCCCACTGCAAAACTTCGAGCAAACCACCGCACAACACCGCAAATGCCATCCCCCACCGGAGGCCGCGAGCCCTCCCTTCGGCATTTGCGAAAAACGCCCAGGCGAAGAGCCAGACCATGACGGCATAGGCGGCTGCATGTTCGAATTTATCTTTGAAGGGCAGGTCGATATCGGGTTCCGGCGGGTGGGACGCCAGGGACAGCCATCCGATCAGGCCGAGGTAGGCGAAAAAGAGAAGAGATTTCAACGACGACCTCCTATGAGGAACTTGTTCAATAACTGGCAGGCTCCCACCGGAAGAACGCATATCTAAAGGCTTTTGATACCCATTGAAAGGAAAACACCATGTCAGACAGCTTTCCCCTGCAGTGCTACCAGCAGATCATCGACCAAGCACCAGACGCTGTGTTGTTTTCGGATCGGGAGGGGATTATCCGCCTGTGGAACCGCGGCTGTGAACTGGTTTTCGGTTACAGTGCGACCCACGCGTTGGGTCAGTCTCTCGACCTGATTATCCCCGAGAGGTTGCGGGAACGTCATTGGGAAGGGTATCGGCGGGTGATGGAAACCGGAGAAACCCGCTACGGCACGGACTTTCTTTCGGTTCCGGCACTGCATCGGGACGGGGGCCAGATCTCTTGCGTTTTTTCCATCGTCATGCTCAAGGACGAACAAGGCAAAACGCTTGGGGTTGCCTCCATCATGCGCGATGTGACCGCAGCTTTTGACAAGGAAAAAACCCTGAAGAAACGGGTCGCCGACCTGGAACTCGCTCAGGGCCATGGGTCGTGAATCTTGGGGGTTTAAGTCCGGGATTCCAGGTACTCCTTTAGAGCCAAGGCATTGTTGTGCTTTTCGTCGTGAGCGGCATAGATCAGGGTTACCCGGCCCTGCTTGACTTTGGATAGCAATTCTTCCACCGGTGCCGTGCGGCCATCCAGTTCAGCGAAGTAGCGGCGCTTGAATTCATCCCACCGCTCCGGGTCGTGGCCGAACCACTTGCGCAGTTCTGCGCTCGGCGCGATCTCCTTCAGCCAGGCATCGAGCTGCAGCTTCTCCTTGGTGACGCCCCGGGGCCAGATCCGGTCGACCAATATCCGGAAACCATCGGACTCCCCCGGCTCCTCGTACGCCCTTTTCAGCCAGATCTGCATAAGATCTCTCCTTTCTTCGTATTTTTCAGGCCGGCACAATCGCCTAGCGGGCCTGCAGAGGTTCGGTAAACTCCTCCACCTCGGCGCCGTCCGGCAGCTTACCATAGCGGTTTCGATTCAGCCACATGCGCAGCGCCAAGTAGCCGAGCACGGCAAGCCCCACGATAAAGGTCAGTACGGCTACCTGGAGCCAGAGCGGAGAGATATCCATTTTTTTCGAGGGCCCAAGCATGCGACAACCTCCTTAGTCAGAACCTGGATCCGTGAATCCAGATAAAAAACAGGGTTTTCAATAAATCGGATTCTCATGGGCAAGAGCTGTTCCCGGTCCATCAACCCTCCGAAAAAGACAACGCCCTTGCAGAAAAAAAGCGCTGAGGCGGCCCTATCCCTTGTAGGTGAGCACCCGCCCCCACAGGCTGCTGGTCCCCCACAGCCCCGAGCGCAGGCATTCGAGTTGGACGATCTGGCTGTGGTCGACGAAGAGGTTGACCTCGGGGCCATAATTCTTGACGTACCAGGCGAAGACGTCCGGGTCGGCCGCCTCGAACATGACCTTTTCCAGCCCGAGCTTGTTGACGATCCTGGCCGGGATGTCGGTGCGCCACTGTTTGACGCTTTCAGTGATCCCCTCGGATTCGATCATGATCATGTAGGCCCCGGCGTCGATGAAGCGCTGGGCCTGCTGGATGGCCCATTCGGGGTCGATGGTCCCCTCGGCCTCCAGGGTCTCGGCGGCACTCGCCCCGCCGGCGCCGAACTGGATGCCGACCTCGGGTTTGGCTTTGAGACCGGCCTTTTGCACCTTTTGCACCAGACGCAGCCAGTCGTCGGTGGGGATGGTGATGAACCCGGTGGAGATTTCGATGATGTCAAAGCCAAGTTCCTTGCATTCGCCGATGTAGTAATCGACCGCCTCGGGCCCCTGGGTCAGGACATGTTCGATGAAGCCGCCGGTAGAGACGGCCACTTCATGCTGGTGACAGAGATCGAGCAGCTCCCTGACCGCTGCGCGCGGCATGAGACTGAATGAGCCGCCGGCGAACTTGAGTGCGTCGACGTAGGTCCCCATGGTTTCCAGTACATCCTGCAGGTAGCGTTTGCCCATGACGGAGTAGTAGGGTCCTCGGATCTCGGTCACCCCTCGGGTGCGGGGCTTATTAGCTTGGCGTTGGTTGAGGCGCAGCTTTTCAAAAGCGCGTGTTTCCTTGTCTGTCATTATCTTTTCTCCTTTCGCAGTGTCCCGTGCGGTTGATCGTGTCAAAGAATTCTGAGACATTTTTGGTGCGGCCAAGGCGTCGCCAACGCAGGCCTAGCCGTGCGCTAAGTCAAGTTGGCGCAACGCAGGCAGCGCCGAAAAGGACCAGAATTAAAAGACAGGATTGGCCGCACGGATCAAATCTAGGCCGTTTCGTGGCGCTTTCTCGAATCCCATCCGGTCGATTCAAAGAAAAGGTGGTTGTTCCCATCACCGTGCTTTTGGCTGGCCGACCCGGGCGAGCAGCCCGGTCAAGTCCGTCACGGCGATATCTTCCAGGTTGCTTACCGCTTCCACGATCTGCCCCTGCAGATCCGGCTCGGCAAAGGGTCGGCTGAGCTCGGAAAACTTTTTCCGGGCTGTGTCCCAGGTGGTGGGGCGGGTATGAAACCCCTCGTAATCCGTCTTCTCTTTGGTGAGGGTGCGCCCGTCCTCGAGGGCTACGGTGATCCGGCAGGCCATCTCGTCAGGAAAACGCCGGGAATACTGTTCTGCCGGGCGCACTATGGTCTTGCGCAGCAACCGCTGGACATCATCCATTTCGATCCGTTCCTGCCGGTATTGGAGTGGCAGGACCTGATCGTCGAGCAGCGCCACCGCCACCATGTAGTGCAGGCTGTGATCGGCCTCCTCCTTGGTGCGGACGACGGTTTTGTCCCCCTCCTCACCGCCGCCGATGATGTTGAACGCGACGTCGAAGGTATCGATGCGGATGCTTTCGATCTCCTCGGCACCGAAGCCGTGCTCCTGCTTGAGCTCGATAGCCCCTTCGATGGTCGCCTGGGAGTGGATTTCGGCGTTGTACTTCTTGACGATGGTGCGTCGCACCCGATCGAGATCTTCCCGGTTCCAGTCGATCTCGAAGGGACCGGCGATGGAGTCCATGAACCCCTTGTTCCCCTCGAAGACCTCGGGCGGCCCGGTCACTCCACGCATGGCCAGAAAGGTGACATGGGTGCAGCCGAAGCTCGTGTTGGGATAGGCCAGCCCCTTCCAGTGGGAAAGGGCACCGGTGCGGGTCACCCGCAGGGCATTGAAGGCGGTACCGCTGATGGCCAAGGCGTTGGCCGTCTGCCGGGCATCGAGTCCCAGTGCCCGGGAAACCCCGGCGGCCACTGCGTAGGAGCCCTGGGTCGTGTGATCGAAGCCCTTGGCCCGTACCGGCGCCACGTCCGAAAGCCGGCACTGCACCTGGTAGGCGACGGCCAGGGCGGTGAGCAGCTCCTTTCCGCTGCCATCGGCATATTCGGCCGCGGCCAGCACAGCCCCGAGGTTGTCGCTCGGGTGGCAGGTTTCGCCTTTGGCAAGATAGCTGTCGTTGAAATCGAGGTAGCGCACCAGGGCGCCGTTGTAGAAAGCCGCCCGGTCGGGGGCGGTGCGCCCGCCGCCGATTAAGGTGCACCGCTCGCTGCCGCCGAAATCCTCGATCTGCTCCCGAATGAGCCGAACCGGCTCGCCCGCCAACGCGCCGATAGCGCACCCAAGCGAATCCAGGACCCGAATCTTGAGTTGCCCCAGAGCCTCCGTGGAGAGGTCCGCAATGGAAGAGCGCACCACGAGATCGGCCAGCTTTTTCGCCAGGGGCATAATTTTCTCCATTTTTTAACGAAATTGCCGTTCAGCAGCCAAATCAAGCATGGGGAGGTTACGATCAACAAGACTAGCGTACAGCAGTTTTCCGACAACTCAACTGCAAGGGGATGGGCCTGTGCCAACCGATCAGAAGTGCCTGGAAGGCGAATTTCAGACTCTTTTTTTTCCGGACTGCGACCAGGAGTGGAATCTAAATTTTGTGGTACCCTTCATTGGGAATAATTGCCAAACCATCCTTGCCGGCATGGCCGGCAAAAATATCAAAAAGGAGAAAATGGCATGGCCAAAGAACCGTGGGTCGATCAGGATGAGTGCATCAGTTGCGGTCTCTGCATTGATAACGTCCCGGGCGTATTTCGTTTCGCCGACAACGGTAAGGCGGAATGCTACGATCCGCAAGGTGCCTCGGAGGATGAAATACAAGGCAACGCCATCGATGTCTGCCCGGTATCGTGCATTCATTGGAAAGAATAAAGTTCACGACACCAATGTAAATCCTGACAACGGTAGTCTGCATGGAGGGTGGCCGTTTTCGAGCTCGCCGAATTAGAACTATCTATCACGTACCACCCTACGCCCTGGTCTGGGTTCCGTTGCTGGCGGCCAACCAGTCAATAAAGGCAGTTTGATCGCCAAAAAGCCTTCATCACTCAGGGTTCCTGGATCGGCGTCCCTCCCCTTCCCGGCTCGGGCAACCCGTTTATTCTGCCAATGAATTATGGGTAGGGGAATCCTATGAACTGGTTTCACAACTTGAAACTCAACACCAAGTTCAACCTCATCCTGTCGACCCTGTTAATCTGTCTCTTTTTTCTGGCGAGCCTTTTGACCTACCGCGATCAACGGACATTGATTCTGAATGTTGCCTTGGAACATGCCCGCGGGATTGCGCGGCAGGTTATAGAGACCAGAAATTACATGGCCGGTGCCGTTCGTAACGAACCGGAAAAAAACTACGCCCTGGTCCCCGAAGCGGTGGCGACCGGCGTTGCCAAGAGGCTGACCACGGGGAGCCCGTATTATGTTCGCCAGATTTCGCTGAGATTCCGCAATCCCGACAACCGTCCGGACGATTATGAAACCGCCCAGTTACAGAGATTTGGGCAGAAGGCTGCGAACGAATCCCATCAAATGACCACGGACGAGGGAAAAAAGGTTTTTCGCTATATGCGGGAGATGATGGCAGAAAAATCCTGCCTGCAATGCCATGGCTCCTACGAAGAAGCGCCGCGATTTGTGCAGGAGCGTTTCCCGCCGGGGCATCCTTCCTACAACTATAAAATCGGCGAAGTCATAGGCGCGGTCTCCGTCAGCATCCCATTGGCGGACCTGTACCGGGGCATCGGATCCAATCTGGAGCACGAACTCCTTTACCGGGTGGGCATACTGCTTCTCGTCTTTGTCGCCATGGGTCTATTGATCCGGAGGTTCATCATCAACCCCGTCCGGCTCGCCTCCGCCACCATGAGCCGGGTGACCAGGACCGGTGATCTCTCGGAGAGGATTCCGGCCAAAGCCTCCAAGGATGAGATCGGGGAGCTTATCGCCGGTTTCAATGAAATGATGGAGGAACTGGACCGCACGAATCTGCAGCGCAAGGAGTCCGAAGATCGCTATCGCAGCCTTATCGAGGCGGCCCAGGCCGCGATTGTTACTTTCCTGGCAAACGGCAAGATCGTCATCTCAAACCATCTGGCAGAGAGTTTTTTCGGCCTGCCGAGGCAGGAACTTCTCGGAAAAACCATTTTTGACCTGCTGGAGAACGGGGAAGCGTTGCGACAAAGGATTGCCGAGCTTTCCAGCGTCGAAGATGGGGCATGGCTGAGAGAAGCGGCCCATGATCGAATCCGCGGTCTAAACGGACAATTGACAGACGTGGAGGTGACTTTGATTTTGGCGTCAAAGACAGAACAGGCTCCCATGTTCACGGTCATATTAAGGGAAGACAGGGGATGAAAGAACATCTCCCTCTCCGGATCGGAACGACGGAACACATCGCGGGGCTTTTTATTTCATTCCGGCAGGGTATACCGTTTGTCAATGGCTTGGCGTATAAAGCACCGGGAGTCCCACGGTGAAAGATCCGTTCTCTGTTCGATTATTCGGGCCTCTTCGGCAAGAGATTCATCCTTAATGACCTCCCGGAACCAACTGGAGTAATCCCCACGGCGAAGGTGGTAAATCCAGGTTTCCTCATCGATCCCCTCGGCGAGCTGGGAGAACATGAAGAGGTTCTGCGCTTTCAGGTTCTGCTTTCCATGGGGACCGCGAAAGTAGAAGCTGTGGTAGCGGACATCCCCCTCGGCATACTTTCGGTGATGACGAATCCGTTCGGCCTGCCCCCGGATGACCTGCATGGGGAAGGGGTCCTGTCCTCCCTGAACAAACCAGCAAACCACGTCGCCCTTTTCCGCGATGGAAGGATCGATTTGCACGGGCGGCTTGCCGGCCGCTTCGGTGAACTTCCGCAGCGTCCCGTTGGCAGCAGATCCGACGGCGACGAACATGTCGACGAGTGACAGGGTGAAAGGCGCCAGGTGAGCGGGGTTCATCGTGATCAGCATCGTCTCGCCAAGCTGTTGCGGCAGCCCGCGGAGCGCATGGCCCCATGTCGCCGGCAGCAGGTGATGGGCTTCGTCCACGACGATCCAGTGAGGCCGTCCGGTACGGGTTCGCATCGCGTGGAGGTTCGGCAGGAGTTCAGCGAAATAATACGGTCGATCGGGCAGGTTGACGCCCAACAGATTGACATTGACATGCACATCCGGATCGCGCAGAACGGCGAGCACCTCCTCGACGCTCGGCGCATGCCGCTGGTCACCAATGGTGACGACGTTTTGGAGGCTGCCATAATCGCCCTCCGGGTCAAGGACACAAACCTGGTAGAACTGTTCGGCCAGGCGTTCGATGAACCCCGCAGCCAGCGTGGATTTCCCACTTCCGGAGGGGCCGGCGACCAGGAGGTTGCGGCCGTACGGAGGCAACCAGACCGTGGTCCCGTCCAACCGGGTTCCCAGGGCAATATGGTGATGGGGGAGCCTGGCATCGATCGGTTCCAGATCATTGGCGATGAGCTGGTCGATGAGTTCGGCGATTCCCTCCCCCGCCTCCCTGGTCGTCACAAAGGCCGCACAATCCTTGATGGAGTCGATCGCGTTGGCGACCGCGACCGCGCATTCGGCGATCCGTAGAAAAGAGTGATCGTTTTCCGCATCCCCCACCCCCACGACCTCATGAGGAGACATGCCGAGCAGGCGAAGAGCATGCTTTACCCCGCTCGCCTTGTTCACCCCCGAGGGAAGAACCATCACCGCCCCCTTGTTGAAGATCACCTGCAGTTCCAGACCGAAGTGCCGAATAGTTTCCATCACCACGTCCACATGGGGCACATGAGTGGCGACAATCACTTCTCCCACTTCCAGGGGGTGAACGCCTCGTTTGCGCAACACCGCGATGAAACGCTCCGGCGGCGGTTCGGCCAGGAGAGTGCGCTTCCGTGTTCCCGGTTCGTAGAGAACGGCCCCGTTCTCGGCGATCACGTAATCGAAACTGTTGATGCATTCGCAAACAGCCAGCAGGTCATCGACCCGCCGCCCCGTCACCAGGACGATTCGCCGACCGGAAGTTCGCAGCCGTTCGAGCGCCGCTGCGACCGAATCGGCCACCCGGCCGTCCTTCGCCAGAGTATCGTCGTAATCCGTAACCAGGGCAAGGTAACGCATGGATGCTCTCCTCGGAGATTTGCGGTGGAATCTACGGTAGACTTTACCATCGATGTCGCCTTCGTAAAGATCGGGTGGCCCGGCATGCGGGAGTCTTTGGTCCATGGCGGCCAATCACGTTGCCACCATAAAAACTGCCATGATGAAGGTTGCTTTTGGGAAAGAGCCGTTTCGTCAACAGGGAGACCGCCACCATGGAAAATTTATTTCAGAAGATCGTCCAGGGATTTTCAGCGACAGGCGGTGACGAGTTCCTCCACTTGTTGGCTGAACTTCTCGCTAAAGCCGTGGATGTCGAGGCAATCTTCCTGGGCGAGTTGGTCGAAGACCCGTCGAAACACATCAAGCTCATTGCAGCATACCCCGAAGAGAAAATGATCGAATTGCAAGACTTCCCACGGCCGGGAACGGTGTGGGAGAAAGTCCTCAGCGAAGGTGCCTGTTGTTATCCGGAACAGGTGCGCCGGCAATTCCCCCAGGACCCGCTGCTGGCTGAATCGGCGGCGGAAAGCTTTCTCGGTACCTCTCTTCTGGATTCAGGCGGTAAGGTCATTGGACTTATGGCAGGCATAGGCCGCCGGCCGATCAGCAACATTGACCATGCGAAAACGATGTTGTCGGTATTCGCGGCACGGGCCGCGGCGGAAATCGAACGCCGCCGGGCGGTCGAAGCGCTTCGGGAAAACGAGGAGCGCTTTCAAGCCATCGCCGATTACACCTACGACTGGGAAATCTGGTTGGCTCCGGATGGACATCTGCTATGGGTCAATCCATCCGTGCAGCGGGTCACCGGGTATTCCCCCGAGGAGTGCCTGCTCATGCCCGGCTTCCCACGCACCCTGATCCACGAAGACGATCGAGACGCCGCATCGGGGATTTTCCAGCAAAGTCTTTCGGAGCAGATGTCGGGGAACAATTTACGCTTTCGTGTTCGACACCAAGACGGTTCGGTTCTTTGGGTAGCCGCCTCCTGGCAGCCGATTTTCAATATAAAAAGGGAATATCTCGGCATCCGCGCGAGTCTCCGGGATATCAGCGCGCAAAAAGAGGCCGAGGAAAAACTCGAAGCGGCCAACCGGGAACTGGACGCCTTTGTCTACACCGTCTCTCACGATCTGCGCACGCCTCTGACCCCCATCATCGGCTTCGCCGAGTTTCTTCTGGAACAATACCGGACACAGTTGGATGAACAGGGCTTGGATATCTTGACTGAGATTGAGAAGCAGGCAAGACGGATGCTGGCCATCATGGAGGATCTGTTGGATCTGGCCCGGGTTGGACGAGTCGAGCGGCCGACGGAGCCGGTGGTCGCCGTCGAGGTGGTGGATGAGGTCTTGGCCGACCGGGAAGGTTTGATGGTCAGTTCCGGGTTTGCTGTGGAAAAGGGGGCATTGCCGACAGCCCGCGTTTCGAGATCGCTTCTGTTTCAGGTCTTCGACAACCTGATTGGCAACGCACTGCGTTATGCAGACCCAAAGGGCGGGCCCATCGAAGTCGGTGGCAAGCGCCAGGGACAGCGGGTGCGTTACTTCGTCCGCGATCACGGTCCGGGGATTTCGCCGGAAGAACGCAGCCGCATCTTCGAGGTCTTCTTCCGGGGGACCTCCGGGAAAAGTTCCTTGGGAACCGGCATCGGGCTGGCCACGGTACAGAAAATCGCCCGTTCCTACGGTGGGTGGGCTTGGGTGGATGAAACACCTGGCGGCGGGTGCACATTCTGGGTGGAAATGCTGGACGATGAGCTTTAGATGGCTGAAACAAATGTCTTTTTTCTCCCTGTTAAACAGTTCTGCCAACGCGATGTCGTGACCTGTGGTCCCGATGATGACCTGGTCGCCGCGGCTGAGATTATGAGGGAGCAGAACATCTCCAGCGTGGTGGTCTGCGAAGACGGGACGCCGATCGGGATCTTCACCGACCGCGATTTGCGCAACAAGGTGGTCTCACGCGGCATAGATCCTGGCACGCTGAAGGTTCGCGAGATCATGAATGCACCGCTGATCGTGATTTCAGAAGACGATTTTCTGTATGAGGCGCTCTACCGTATGTCGCGCCACAATATCCACCGCATCGGCGTGGTCGACGGCGACGGCAGGCTCACTGGCATCGTGACCGATTCGGACATTATCCGACTACAGAGCCGCACTCCCCAGCAGATGATTCGCGCCATCGAAGAAGCCGATTCCGTCCCCGCACTTCGTGAGTTACACGCCAAGGTGGAGAGCTTGACGGTACATTTGGTCGGCACCGGGGTGGCAGTCTCCGACTTGGTGCGCATGATTGCTCATCTCAACGACCGGATTCTGCTGCGGCTGATTGCGCTGCTGACCGCCGAGCGGTTTGCCGATCTGCCTAAGGGGTTTGCCTTTGTCGTGCTCGGAAGCGAAGGGCGGCAGGAGCAGACACTGACCACCGACCAGGACAATGCGATTATCTATTCCGACGACCTTTCCATCGTTGAAATTGAGAAGATCAAGGCCTTTTCCGAGGCACTCATCGCCGATCTTCTGGCCGTCGGCGTCCCCCCGTGTCCCGGCGGCATTATGGCCAAAAACGATAATTGGCGCCGCAGCCTGCGCGGCTGGCGCAAAGAGATTGACCGTTGGATGGCCAATGCGGTTTCGGAAAATATCCTCAATGGCAGCATGTTTTTTGATTTGCGGACCCTGTACGGCGATCCGAGTCTGGAGCAGAACCTCAAAAACCACATCAGCGATCATCTGCGCCACAACTCCGCTTTTCTGGCCTGGACTGCGGCCAATGTACGTAACCGTCAACTGATCCCATCT